>OOAD01000046.1_pt1 | contig 82349 bp, 78 predicted proteins | sample 1671151 | NCBI WGS metagenome assembly OOAD01 (sample SAMN06348127, study PRJEB24527) | human gut metagenome | biome: human gut; feature: ankylosing spondylitis patient; material: feces | host: Homo sapiens | place: China | collected 2015-10
CCTTCATCGGTAACAACACATTCTGCTTTTTCATCATTGTCTTCAAGCACATACATAGTACCTTTTTCAAGATAGCGCTCAACCATGCTCTCCTGTTCATCAGCTAATAACAATAATGATATAAATTGCTTTTTATTTTCGTTCACTTCTCGGATTTTCATATCCATTACTCCGTCAAATTGAAAGTTACGAGCCATGCAAAGTCAAAACGAAAACAGCGATCTGGGAGCTTGCTCACAAGTCGTTGTTTTTGCTTTTTAACTTTATACTGTGCGTCCAACGGACACACTCGACAGCCGTCAATTCATAAATGTGGAACGTCCTATGCGACACATTTATGAATTGAGTGCATGGCTCGTAACGTAGGGCTGCCCGCCCCGGACTCGGATGCTAGCTACAACTGTGGGAGCAGTCCTTTTCTGCTGGGTTATGAAAAACATCCCGATTATTTAAGCAGAGCATTTGATAATACATGTGCGGAAGTTAAAAACAAGGATTTAGTATGTACAAAAAGTAGGAAATACATGCGAATAATTCAAAAGTCATAATTAGGTATGTATAACAAGTCAGAAAATACATGCCTTAAAGCAAAAAATGATGATCCGGCATGTATGATAACCGGGAAAACACATGCGCAATAGGCTAAAACGAATATACAAACCAGTAACACGAGATAGACTTAGAGCTTTTTCATAGGATTTTCAAAACACAGAACGTCCACGGTGGACGGAATGTCCTTCCGAAGATGTTTGCCGCGGCTCATTGCTCGCGTAAACTCTCAATTTATACTACAATTTCCCCAGTTTGATTTTGACATACGTATAGTGACTATGATACACTGAATAAGAAAAAAGTGGGACAGTCTGCTTTGATGAAATAAGGGACTTAGGACAAGAAAAGGTTAAGGGAGCGAAATACCTTGGATAAGAGTGAATATAAATTAAGAGCGGAAGAAATCAAAGACCTGATCAGCCGGGGAGAATATGTACAGGCGGCTGAAATTGCCGACACGATTGACTGGCGTCGTGTAAAAAGTGTCATGATGTTGTGTACGATCAGCGACCTCTATAAGATCAATCGCAGATATGAGGATGCCAGAGATATGTTGCTTTTAGCATATGAGCGACGTCCCGGCGGAAGGACCATCTGCTATTCTCTGTGCGAGCTTTCCATTAAAATGGAAGAATATGTGCAGGCAATAGAATATTATAAGGAATTTGTACAGGTGGCGCCCAAGGATCCGGGAAGGTACATTTTGCAGTATAAATTGTATGAGGCGCAGGATGTGAGTCTGGAAGAACGAATTGCTGTTCTGGAGGAACTCAAGAAGAGAGACTATAGGGAAAAATGGGCATATGAACTGGCCTATTTGTATCATAGAGTCGGACTGGCAGCCAGATGCGTAGAGGAATGTGATGAACTGATCCTCTGGTTTGGCGAGGGAAAATACGTTATTAAGGCAATGGAACTGAAAATGCTCCATCAGCCGTTGACACCGGAGCAGCAGGAAAAATACGATCATCGGTTCGACGCGCCCGGAAGCCATATCCCGTCGCAGAACTCTGTGCAGGATAACGAGTATAGCGGGAATGAAAGTTATGAGCAAGGTTACGCCAAGGACGGAAGCTATGATCAAGAGCAGGGTTATGCACAGGACGGCAGTTATGACCAGGGTCAGGGTTATGCGCAGGACGTCAGCTATGACCAGAGCCAGGGTTATGCACAGGACGGTAGCTATGATCAGGATCAGAGTTATGCACAGGATAGCAGCTATGATCAGAACCAGAGCTACGTACAGGATTCCGGTTATGATCAGGTGACCGGAGATACACAGATGTATGATCCGGTGCAACCCGCACAGCAGGAGACACCGACACAGCCGGTACAGGATGATTTCGATATTCATGTGAAGACCATGGATGTGGGGCAGTATAATACCATCAATCTGCAGGCAGAACTTGCAGCGGGACTTCGTGAAGTCCTCGGTGAGGAGCCAAAAGGAGATACCGCAAAAGCGACATCGGACTCCATTACCCGTTCTATCGTAGCACCTATGATGGATTCCGATACAGAATCTCTGGATTATCCGGAGATTGCAGAGGTCAGTGAGGATGATCTGGAGCCGGAGACTGAGCAGATCGAAGGTTCCGAGGTGTTCTTTGGTGAGACCGGAGAGATCGGTGACCTGTCTCAGGTTCCGGAGGTAGAGACCGAGGAAATCCTGCCGGAGGAACCCGCATCTCTTAAGAAACAGGATGTTGTGCCGGAATTATCGAAAGCAGAAGTGGAGCCGGAAGCGACTACGCCGGTGGAACCTCCCAAGGAGCTGGCGAATGTACTGGCACAGGAATCTGACGGACAGATCAGCCTGGTAATGCCCGAGGCGGAAAGCATTGAGAAGCAGATTACCGGTCAGATCAATATTGAAGACATTCTGGCAGAGTGGGAGCGTAAAAAGAAAGAAAACCTCGAAAAGAGAGAAGAAGAAGTCCGCCAGCATGTACTACAGCAGACCGGTGCCATGTTCACGGAATTTGAACAGGCGGTAAGAGATGGCCTGTTAGAAAAACTGGAAAAAGAAAAAGCGGCGGATGCTGATACGGTTACGGATACAGATGAAGTTGAAGAGCTGGAAGAGATTGCGGATGTAAACGATGAAACAGAAAAAGCTCCTGTGGAAGTTTCTGAAGAAGAGCCAGAACCAGAACCTGCTGATACGGATATCGTTGACACTGAAGAGGTAGAAGAACTTGAAGAGGAACCTGCCGTAGCGGAATATGAAGAAGAATCCGCAACAGAGGAACCGGAAGCTGTCGTCGATATGGAAGTGACGCAGGAGCCGGCTGCAGAAATCCCAGAAGTGCCGGAGGAAACCACAGCAGAGATCGAAGAAGCATCGGAAGAAACCACAGCAGAGACCGAGGAAGCATCGGAGGAATCCGTAGCAGAGGCTGAAGAGGAGCCGGAAGAAGCGGTAGAAGAAGTCCATGAGGATGAGCAGCCACAGACCCCGGAGCCTCCCGTAGTGGAGAGAGACAAGGCAAAAGTCCGTGCGCTTACCAGAGAAGAGCGCGAGCTGTATGCTCCCTTTATTCAGAGTAAGTCCGCAAGAGAACAGTTAGTCAAAGCCATTGATAATATCAGCCTGGCTGCCTATACCGGCAATGTGATCATCACCGGTGAAGAAGGCATGGATACCTTATCTCTTGCGAAAAATATGATCCGGGAGATTCAGGCTACCGACAGCAATTTCTCCGGAAAAGTTGCCAAAATCTCCGGCCATGCGCTGAACAAAAAAGATGCAGCCGAGACCCTGAACAGACTGCAGAACGGTGCACTTATCATCTGTAAGGCATCGGAAATGAATAGTAAAACTGTGGACACGATGTATAAAGCGCTGCAGCAGGAGAATCAGGGCATTGTCATTATATTGGAAGATACCAGGAAAGAGATAGATCGTTTTCTGGAAAAGTATGAGAAATTGCAGGAAAGCTTCACTTCCCGCATGGATGTCGAAGCACTCAGCAATGATACACTGGTAGCGTTCGGAAGGCAGTATGCACGGGAGAGGGAATATTCCATCGATGAACTGGGTGTTCTGGCACTGCATACCAGAATCGAGGATATGCAGACGATAGATCATGTAGTTACCGTGGTGGATGTAAAAGAAATCGTGGATGAGGCAATTGCGCATGCGAATAAAAAGACATTAAAGCATTTCTTTGATGTTCTGTTTGCCAAGAGATATGATGATGAGGATATGATCATCCTCACGGAGAAAGATTTTGTATAACTATTCAGAGCCATGTAAACATTGACGAATGGGCGTCGAATGCTTGCATTCGTAAGAACATTTATCAATGTTTATAGGGCGAAGTAACCACATGAGCAAAAGGAAAGCATTGAAAATGCGATTTTGCGAATGGGGTTCTGAATAGTTAAAAATATATAGCGGGAGGCGCAGCTATGACGAAGGAGAAGGTATTTATTTCCGAAGCAGATCAGTATCTTTTTGCCCAGGGAACGCACTATGATATTTATAAAAAACTGGGCGCGCATCTGTCGACGGAAGATGGTGTGCAGGGAGTCTATTTCGGGGTATGGGCACCAAATGCAGCACAGGTGAATGTCATCGGCACATTCAATGAATGGAACGAGGAGTCTCATCCCATGCAGAAGCTGGGAGAAGGTGGTATCTGGGGGTTGTTCGTTCCCGGCGTGGAAGAAGGAACAATGTATAAGTTCCTGATCTATGCGAGAGATGGCAGAAGACTGTATAAAGCCGACCCTTTTGCAAATTATGCGGAATACAGACCCGGAACAGCGTCCATCGTTACGGATATCACGGGATTCGACTGGAAGGATTCCAAGTGGATGGAAGCCCGGGATAAAAAAGATATGAACAAGGAGCCCATGGCAATCTATGAGTGCCATATCGGTTCTTTTATGAAGCATCCTAATAACGGCACTGCGGAAGGATTTTATAATTATCGTGAGTTTGCCGACCGGATCGTGGAATATCTGAAAGAGATGAAATACACCCATGTAGAGCTTATGGGAATCGCAGAACATCCGTATGATGGTTCCTGGGGATATCAGGTGACCGGATACTATGCGCCTACTTCCCGTTACGGAACGCCTAAGGATTTTATGTATCTGGTTAATGAACTGCATAAGGCAGGTGTCGGAGTCATTTTGGACTGGGTACCGGCACATTTTGCAACCGATGCACACGGACTGGCAGAATTTGACGGACAGTGCATATTTGAACATCCCGATCCCCGTTTGGGAGAGCATCCTGAATGGGGAACGAAGATATTTAATTATGGCAAAAATGAAGTGAAGAACTTCCTGGTAGCCAATGCTCTGTTCTGGCTGAGAGAGTTCCATGTAGACGGTATCCGTGTAGATGCAGTAGCATCCATGCTGTATCTGGATTACGGTAAAAAGGAAGGACAATGGCTGCCGAATAAATTTGGCGGCAATAAGAACCTGGAAGCCATTGAGTTTTTCCATCATCTGAATTCAGTGATCCGCGGAACTTATCCGGGATTTTTGACGATTGCCGAGGAATCTACCGCATGGCCCAATGTCACCAGTGGTATCGGGGAGGAAGGCTTAGGATTTTCCTTCAAGTGGAATATGGGCTGGATGCATGATTTCTGCGAGTATATGAAGCTGGATCCTCTGTACCGGAAAGGCGATCATTACGCCATGACCTTTGCCATGAGCTATAACGACAGTGAGAATTATATTCTGCCATTGTCTCATGATGAAGTGGTACATCTGAAGTGCTCCATGGTGAATAAAATGCCCGGATATCCGGCAGATAAATATGCCAACCTTCGTGTGGGGTATAGCTACATGTTCGGGCATTCCGGCAAGAAATTATTGTTTATGGGACAGGATTTCGGACAGGAACGAGAGTGGAGTGAAGAGCGTGAGCTTGACTGGTATCTGTTAGGAGAGAAGCTGAATCAGGGCGTACATACTTATGTAAAGGAGCTGTTAAAGCTGTATCGTAAATACCCTGCTCTATACGAGATTGACAATAACTGGGACGGCTTTGAATGGATGAACGCGGATGATGCGGAGCACAGTACATACTGCTTCGTGAGAAAATGTTCCAGTGGCAAGAATAATCTGCTGTTTGTACTCAACATGACCCCGATGAAATGGGAGAACTATATCGTTCCCGTGCCTAAGAAGAAAAAGTACAAGCTTTTGCTCAACAGTGATGAGGAGCGTTTTGGCGGCTGGGGCAACGAGATTCCCGCAGAGATTATGGCGGAGAAAAAGCCTTATCATTATAAGGATTACTCCATCAGCTTTGATCTGCCGCCCTACGGTGCAGCAGTATTTCTGTTCTAGGTCAGGTTAAGAAATTACATAAAACAACCGAAATAGAAGATGAGTGTGACCAAAAGTGCACTCATCTTTTTTCATAACTATTCAGAGACATGTAAATATCAATAAGACCTCTTTAAATGCTTGCATTCGTAAGAGGATTTAAAGGACGACAGGCATGAAGATAACATTTCAGAATCAGACGATCAATGAAACAGACAATAGAACAGAAAGTAACCGGATAGAGAAAAACAGCTGGGGCAAAGACAAGACATGGCGCAGTAAGAAAAGCGTAAATGTGAATTTTGGGGCAGTATACGAGAGTGGACAGCTTGCAGTGCCTATGTCTTCTTTAGAAAAGGAAGAGAACAACAAAGGAAAATCTCTGATTGAACTGCAGCAGGATGCCGGGAATGCTAATGTGGCGTTGCAGCAGGACTATATGACATTGCTGTCGCATACCATGTCACAAGAGGATTATACGAAGGCCTGTGAGGATGGATTTGATCCTAGAGAATTGGATCAGGATACAGCGGTTACCATCGTGGATAAGATCAAGGCGGAACTGGTGCGTTCCGGACAGCAGATCGCAGGATATACGGATGATATCGACATGGATACCCTGGCGGCAGCGGTAGGGAGTGATACTTTAGCCCGAAGCATCGAAGAGCAGTTTCGGTCTGCGGATCTTCCTTTAACGCAGGAAAATATAAATGAACTGAAAAGCGCCTGGGATATGGCAGCTTCCTTGAAGGAACCGGAAGTAGGTGCGGTCAGCTACCTGGTGGATAACGGACTGGAACCGGAGATCTGGAACCTCTATGTGGCAGAGAACAGTGGTGCCAAAGTGCAGAATAATAACGTTCCGCAGGAACTGCAGGAGCAGATGGACAAGGTAATTGTGGATGCGGGATTGACGGTAAATGATGAGAACAGACAGAAGGCACAGTGGCTGGTAAGTGCTGACCTTCCGCTGACTGCGGATACGCTGCAGCAGCTTACGGGACTGGACAGCATTTCCTATCCCGTTACAGAGGATGCTTTTGCGCAGGCGGCAGCAGCGGCAATTGCAGAGGGAAAATCCCCGATGTATGCGAACCTGGGCAGACAGGATACGATTTATGAAAAAGCAGATAAAATGTTGCAGGACTGGTTCTCAGATGCAAAGTGGGATGCCACGGCAGAGAATCTGGCAGCAAGAAAACAGCTGGAAGAGATTCGCCTTCGCATGACGGCAGAAGTGAACGTAAAGCTTTTACAGAGTGATTTTTCTATTGATACAGCCCCCATGGAGCAGTTGATCGAAGCGCTGCGAAAGGCGGAGGCAGAGGTTGCCGGAAAATATTTTCCCAGTGAGTCTCAGGCAGTGATGAAATATGAGACTTATACCCAGGCAGTGCAGGTAGCTTCTGAATTGCCGGGATTGCCTGCTGGAGTACTGGGACCCTATAGCCTGGAACAGAATGCTGCCACAGAGACGGTTTCTGACTTCCATAAGGAAGGCGCTGCAATGCAGAAAGCCTATGAGGAAGCGGGCGAACGTTATGAGACTCTGATGACGGCACCGAGAAGCGATCTGGGAGACAGCATCCGGAAAGCATTTTCTAATGTAGATGATATCCTGACAGATATGTCATTAGAAAAAACATCGGAAAATCAGCGGGCTGTCCGGATTCTGGCATATAACAGTATGGAAATTACACCGGAAAATATCGAGAAGGTCAAGGAAGCTGACAGACAGGTCAGTGCAGTAGTGGACAGACTGACACCGAAAAATGTGTTACAGATGATCCGGGATGGTGTAAATCCTCTGGAGAAGACCTTTGACGAACTGGAATCCTATTTTTCACAGAACCCCGAAAGCTATGAGGAAGAAGTGGAGGACTACAGCCGTTTCCTATATCAGTTGGAACGGAAAAAGGATGTTACAGAAGAGGAACGAAAAGCGTATATTGGAATTTATCGAATGGTGCATCAGGTCGAGAGAGAGGATGGCGCAGCGGTAGGCGCGGTAGTAAATACCGGTGCAGATTTACAATTTTCCACTCTGCTGACGGCAGCCAGGAGCAGAAGGGCTTCTCATATGGACTGGAAAGTGTCGGAGGATACCGGGTTGACACAGGAGATTCATTTGTCCGAGAATAATATATCTGAACAGATTCGGATGGGTATGGCAAAAGAGGTTCTGACAGAGGTGTCAGATGATGGCGAAAGCAGAGCAGCGTATGACCGGGAAGGACTGCAGCAGATGCGTGAGGCGGGAAATACGGCACCGGAAGCCGCAGAACTACTGCAAAGGGGAGAAGTTCCCATCAGCGCATCGAATCTTTTGACGGCCCAGGCACTTATGGATGATCCGGCGGAGATGTTTGGCAATCTGCGCAGATACAGAGAAAAGTATCGGCAGGAAAAAGAAATGCTGCAGACAGCAGGCAGCGAAGTGCCTGCCGGGACAGAAACTTCCGAACTGTGGGAACAGCTGGATCAGCAGAATTTTGCAGAGGATTATCGGTCCATGCTTCAGAATACGGCAGAAGATGTGGAGACTATGAGTCTGGAACAGGCGGATGAACATCTGGATGTAAAACAGCTGCAGCTGGTACACAAGCAGCTGCGCCTTGCGGAGAGCCTTCAGACGAAGCAGGAATATTTTCTCCCGATGTACCTGGGCGAGCAGCTGGCGGGAGTCCATCTTATCTTACAGCAGAGAGCCGGAGCTGTAGGAGCTGTGGAGATCCGGGTGAATGCCGGAGATATGGAGCTGGAGGCACATTTACAGGTAAAGGGAGACACCATCGATGGCTATCTCGTAGGAAATACACCGGAAGAGGTTACGAAATTAGAGAAGACCTCCGATATATTCCTTGAACGGATTCAGACAGATACTTCTGCAGACTGGAAAGCGGAAAAGCTTCCTATCGTCAGCTCCCGGGATATGACAAGGATGGCAGCCGGAGAGACAAAAAATGCAGATACCATAGAGAGTCGGATCGATACGGAACAGCTGTACCGTCTGGCAAAAGGATTCCTGCAGGCTGTCGCAGACAGCAGCGGAAAGTAAGGAGTAACACATGAGAATCAATTACAACGTATCGGCAATGTTATCCAACAATGCCTTATCCACAAATGACGATCTGCTGTCCAAATCATTGGAGAGACTTTCTTCCGGACTGAAGATCAATCACGCCAAGGACAACCCTGCCGGATTGGCAATGTCCAAGCGTATGAATGCTCAGATCGAGGGACTGTCCGTGGCCAATCAGAATGCCAGTGACGGCGTATCTATTATAGAGATTGCGGACGGAGCCATGACAGAGATCAGTGAGATGCTGCAGCGTATCAATGAGCTTTCCGTCAAGGCTGCCAACGGCACTATGACAGAGGATGACCGCGCAACCATACAGGATGAAGTAGCGCAGCTGAAGGAAGAGATCACCCGTATCTCGGATACCACGGAATTCAACGGTCAGAAGCTGCTGAACGGAGAATTTGATCTCAAGGGATACACCGATAAGCAGGAGATTAAAGTAAATTATTGCTCTCCGGATGTACCGGTAAAAGAATATACCATACAGTCTATGAAATTTAAGAAAGATGCAGAGGGAAATTTTGAAGTAGACGGAGATATTAAATTCGGAGACGGATTTAAAGAGGTAGAACCCTTAAAGACGGATATGAAGGATAATCTTCTGACGATCACCGGCACGAACGGCTTTGAAATGCGTCTGGATGTATCGGAAGCAAAAGCGGGAGATTCCTATGATGGCATGAAGATCGACGCTACCGGTATCGGAGCAATGCGTCTGCAGATCGGAGCCAACGAAGGACAGGTACTGGAGGTTAATATTCCCGCGGTTACTCTGCAGAACATGGGAATTGAAGATATTGATGTGAATACGCAGGAAGGGGCAAAGGATGCCATCTCAAGAGTTGATGGTGCCATCAAATATGTATCCTCCGTCCGCGGCAGACTGGGAGCATTTCAGAACCGTCTGGAGTCTTCCATTAACAGCCTGGATGTTACCAGTGAGAACATGACAGCGGCATATTCCCGTATCATGGATGTGGATATGGCAGAGGAAATGACCTCTTACACTACCTATCAGATTCTGGCACAGGCCGGAACCTCCATGCTGGCCCAGGCAAACGAGAGACCGTCCCAGGTGTTACAGCTGTTGCAGTAATGGATTCCGATGAAGTGAGGATTCAAAATGACAAAAGAATGTAAACAACAATTTACCTTGCGGATCACACAGGCCAATGCCACACAGCTGGTGGTCATTCTCTACGAAATGACATTACAGTATCTTGCAGATGCTGAGCAGGCAGCAGAAGATGCGCAGTTTCTGGAAGCGGTTCGCAGGACCAGGGGATGTATCAATGAACTTTTAAATTCTCTTCACAGAGAATACAGTCCGGCGACAGAGCTTTCCAGGCTGTATCTGTATTGTATTCGCAGACTAGCGGCGTGCGAAGCAAAAGCCGACAGAACGGCGCTGCAGGACATCCGGAAGGTAATAGCACCGCTCTGTGATGCTTACAGACAGATTCAGGATCAGAATTCTTCCGGTCCTGTGATGAATAATTCGCAGACCGTGTATGCGGGACTGACTTACGGAAGAAATCAGTTAACCGAAAACATGACTGACCAGGGCTCGAATCGGGGAATGCTGGTATAAAGTTTTTTCCTGCCGCACAGGCTGGGAAGCGGCGAGTTCGGTGAGGTGCTGATACCGTTTCTGCAAAGCATTAATTTCATAGATATAACTGTCGATCAGATCACTTTCGATTGCATTATCGAAACCCGCATAGGCGATATCCAGAGCCTGGCGGGTTTTTCTTATGGATTCTTTTAAATCCAACGGTGCGAGATCTTCTTCGATCATTTCGGAATTCGTATTTACCTGACTAAAAAAGATTTTCATGTAAAAATCCATCCTTTCTGCTAACAGTATAGGAAGCAGAAAGGGAAAATATACCTGCCTAACATAAAACTGGAAGACATTTTTGCGAAAAATGGGAATAGATTATAACAAACAGCGGAAAGATCGGGAGGACAACAATGGAGCATCCGGAGAATCTATTGTGGATTATTGGGGCAGCAGTCCTGCTCTTTGCCATAAGTTTTTTGGGAAAAAAGGCGGAGTGGTTTTTAAACCTTGTATTGCGGAGTGCTTTTGGAGTGATCTTTATGTATTTCATAAATTGGGGGATAGAGACTCTGGGATTTACGGTAGCAGTGGGAATCAATGCAGCTACGGCTCTGACAGTGGGTATTTTGGGCTTTCCGGGAATCCTGGTATTATACGGCCTGGCGGTTTATCATATGCTTTGACAGATGGAAATGTCGTAAAATCAAGCAGTTGCGGGATTTTAGAAGGTTGTATGAGAAAGGTAATTGTTAAAATGTACCAAAGATTATTTTTTTACGGAAAAACACTTGTCAGACGAAAAAACAACGTCTATAATCCATCTTACAACCAATCGCGATGGTTGTATCAAATATCTTATAAGATCTGAAAGAATTCTTTTATGGGATAGAGTCATCCCACATTACCACTTGTAAATCGAAGGAAAGGAGAGTGAGAATGCAACGAACACAGTAATAAAGGGTGTATTATGTTTTCTATTAAGTATTGCCTGCGGATATGATTACAGAAGCCGCAGAATCCCCAACGGCCTGATCCTGAGCTGCCTGATCGCCGGAGCGACATTCCGCTGGTGGGAACAGGGGATTTATGGAATTATGGAATATTTTTGCAATGTTTTACTGACGACAGTGGCATTCTATCTGTTTTTTTATATTGGTGCCATGGGAGCCGGTGACGTGAAGCTCCTGGGTGTCTGTGCAGGATATTTTTCCGGTGAAAAAGTTCTCTGTTTTCTATTTTTCGCGCTGCTATTCGCAGCAGTTTTTGCACTTTGCAAAATGTACCTGGCACGTAATCTGTGGGACAGATTGTGTTATCTGGGTGAATATGTGTGGGATGTTGTCCGCTGTGGACGCTGGAAAGCGTATTTTGCAGAGGAGAGAGCACATCCGGGAAGCGGAATCTGTATGGCCGGTCCCGTGTTTTGCAGTGTGCTGTTATACATAGGAGGAGTTTATTGATGGAACAGAAGGAAGCGGTTATGGTTCTGTTCGACCGTGAAGAAGAGTATGCGAGACTTCTTTCGGAGTTTTTGAGGAGGCAGAAGGAACTGCCATGGGAGATCCATACATACACAAAGATGGAGGAACTGCTGGAACGGGAGAAAAATGGGAAGGTGACAATGCTGGTAGTGGCGGAATCTTCCTGCATGGATACGCTGAGTACATTGGAGCCGGCATGCCAGGCGATTCTTAATGAAAGCGGGACACTTCGCTTTCACCAGTTTCCGAATATCAATAAGTACCAGGAAGCTGACAAGGTGTGGAAGGAATTGCTGGAATTGTATGTGGAGACGGTGGGAACACAATTGCCGTTTTTGTGTGCAGAGTATAAGACAAAATTTATAGGTATCTATTCCCCGGTACATCGATGTCTGCAAAGTTCTTTTGCACTGACGCTGGGCCAATTGCTGTCAGAAAAACATCCCACTTTGTATCTTAATTTTGAACACTATATTGGGATCTCAGAACTCCTTCCGGAGAGACAGAGCAGAGACCTTGCAGATCTGCTGTATTTTCTGACAGGAGATGCGGGAAAATTTTCTTTACGGATGCAGACGGTCATCCAGCACAAAGGCGGTCTGGATTACATTCCCCCGATGCGCAACGGTCAGAATCTGTTGGAAATCCCGCCGGAAGAGTGGAGAAACCTCTTCCAACGGGTCGAAGAACTCGGAAAATATGAATATGTCATACTGGATCTGAGCGAAAGTATACAGGGATTGTTTGAGGTACTGCAGATATGCACCAAAGTATTTACGCTGACCAAAGAAGATAAAATGTCACGAATGAAACTGGATCAATATGAGCAATTGCTTGCTTTGTGCGAAAAAGACACGGTAAAAGGCAAAACCCGTAAACTTGCTTTACCCTTTTTTCAAAAGCTTCCCACAGAAATGGAGCAATTTACCAGAGGAGAATTGGCGGAGTATGTGAGGAAAGAAATAGCAATGCTGGAAAATTAGAACAGGGAGAGAAAAAATGGATTACTTGGAACAGAGAAGAAAGCTTCGACAAATGGTGCAGGAGAGACTGGATTACGGAAGAGACTACACGGATGAAGAGGTAGAGGATACGATTGATGAAGTTCTCATGGAACAGGAAAATCTGGAATTGTGTTCTGTGGAATTACGGAGACGATTGCGTAAGGAATTGTTTGATTCCCTGAGACGGCTGGATATTCTGCAGATTTTTGTGGATGACAGCTCTGTTACGGAGATTATGATCAATGGACTGGATCATATTTTTGTAGAGAGGGACGGACAGCTGCAGGAACTGGATCGGGCTTTCGATTCCATGGAAAAGCTACAGGATGTGATTCAACAGATCGTGGCCGGATGTAACAGAGTGGTAAATGAGGCATCACCAATTGTTGATGCGCGATTAAGCAATGGAGCCCGTGTGAACATTGTGATGAGTCCCATTGCATTGAATGGCCCCATCATTACCATAAGGCGTTTTCCGGATAAACCGATCACCATGCAAAAACTGATCGCGATGGAAACTATATCTCCGGAAGCTGCGGAATTTTTGAAGACACTGGTAAAGGCGGGATATAACATTTTCGTCAGTGGAGGAACCGGTAGCGGGAAGACGACCTTTTTGAATGTATTATCCGGATTCATTCCGCCGGAACAGCGGATCATCACCATCGAAGACAGCGCGGAACTGCAACTTCAGGGAATTCCCAATCTGGTGCGCCTGGAGACACGGAATGGCAATGCGGAAGGATGCAGAGAGATCGGAATCCGGGAACTTATCCGCTCATCTCTGCGGATGCGGCCCGACAGGATCATTGTAGGCGAAGTGAGAGGCGCGGAAGCTATTGATATGCTGCAATGCATGAATACCGGGCATGACGGCAGTATGTCTACGGGGCATGCAAACAGTGCAGCAGATATGTTGTCGAGACTGGAGAATATGGTACTCATGGGAATGGATCTGCCGCTTCCGGCGATCCGCAACCAGATAGCATCCGGCGTGGATATTATTGTGCACCTGGGGAGAATTCGGGATAAAAGCAGAAAGGTGTTGGAAATTACAGAAGTAGTGGGTTGTGAGAACGGCGAAATCCGTCTGAATCCATTGTACTGCTTTGAAGAACTGGGGGAGAGCAGCGAAGGTAATGTAGTTGGTAAATTACAGAAAAAGGGAGGCTTGCTTCATGAAGGGAAACTTAAAGCGGCCGGACTTTCGTGAATTGATGAATCCTTTGCTGCGCACAACAGCCGGAATTCTCTTTTTTTCCTGGTTCTTCTATCGTTCGGTGTTTGCTGTCATTCTCTTTATTTTCCCGGGAATCCTTTATTTCCGGAAGTGTGTCAGAGAACAGAGGGAGAAAAAACGATGGGAACTGACCGTGCAGTTCAAGGAATGTCTTTTGGCAGTTGCCAATTCGCTCAGAACCGGATACGCCGTGGAAAATGCTTTCTTGGAGAGCAGAGAAGATATTCGTCTGCTTTTTGGCGAACGATCCGTAATGTATGGTGAACTGGAACTGATCCGCAGAGGAATGATCGTAAATATCACATTGGAGGAACTGATAGGAGATCTGGCAGAACGCAGCGGATGTGAGGAGATTCAGCAGTTTTCGACGATACTCTCCGTGGCGAAAAGGGGAGGAGGCAATGTATCGCAGATCATACGAAATACTGCAGAATTGATCAGCGATAAAGTGGAGACGACACAGGAGATGATGACATTGCTGCAGGGGAGACGCCTGGAACAGAGAGTGATGGAAGTGATGCCTTTTGCAATCTCATTCTATATAGGTGTCACATATCCGGGTTATTTTGTATCGCTGTATCATAACATAACCGGATATATCATAATGACAGTATGCCTTGCAATCTATTTGTGCGCCTATATCGTAGGAGAGAAGATCATGGAACGGATTGGTGAAAGTCTCTAAAGGGAGAATACTATGGAACGAAAAAAGGGTGTAGTGGAGATCTGCTATCAGGTAGTGCTCATAATATACAAGAAAATGCACCTGTGGAAAATACCGGTTCCGGGAAGAGACAGGGTAAAGACAGATCTGAGCCGTTTATATCCCGGAGAAAATCAGGAGGAGCGCATTACAGAGTATTATGTAAGGAAGTTAACAATGTCCCTCATGATATTTTTCGCGGGAATTCTTCTGATATTGTTTGTTGTACTTGGAAAAAGTGAAGGAAATTCTATAAAAAACGGTTGGATGAAGAGGACAGATTCCGGAAGCGGAAGCAAGGACTATGTTATTATCGGAAAAGTAGAGGATGGAAGTCAATATTCCTTTGCGCTTACAGTACAACCCAGAAAATACCGTCAGGAGGAATTGCAAAAATTGTTTGATGCTTTCCGGGAGGAGCTGCCGGGCCTGATCTGCGGAGGCAATGAATCATTGGACTGTGTCAGGGAAGATCTGCAATTGCAGGAGGAATATGATGATTACCCTTTTACGGTTACATGGAAGAGCGACTGCATGGATGTTATCAGTCCGGAGGGGAAAGTATATCCTCAGGAGCAGGACAGCACGGTGCGTTTGAAAGCGGAACTTGCTTACGACGAATACCAATGGGAGACAGAAACGTCGGTTACCGTAAAAAATCAGAGTGATGCAATCGACAAAAGTGAAAAAGCTGTTCTGGAAATAATGCTGGAAAATGCACAGACATCAGATCCGGAGCAGGAAGCTTTTATGCTGCCTGAGTCAATTGACGGTAAAAAGGTATCGTGGAGACAGAGAAATCTGACGGAGCTTCAATTATTGTTGGGAACGTTAGTGACGATTGTGGCAGTCTTCTTTTTTAAAGATCGGGATATTCATGAGCTTGTAGAGAAAAAGAAGCAGGAAGAAAAAAGGAAGTACCCGGAAATACTGCAAAAAATAACATTATATCTGGAAGCAGGACTGACGGTACGGGCAGCAGTGAATAAGATAGCGGAAGATTATGAACAGAAACGGAAAAAAGGAGCAAAGGAACACGCAGCATACGAAGAATTATTGATTGCAGTCCGTGAGATCCGTATGGGTGTGTCGGAGGGCGCGGCATATGAAAAATTTGGAAAAAGGACAGGAGTTCGGGAATATATCCGATTGAGTACTTTCCTTACGCAAAATGTAAAAAAGGGAAGCACCATGCTTTTACAGCAATTGCACGAAGAGGCAAAAGAGGCAGAAGAAATGAGAATGCGTAATGCCAGAAAATTATGTGAGGAGGCATCTACAAAATTACTGTTACCAATGATAATGCTACTCTTGGTTGTTATGATTTTAATTATGTTTCCCGCGTTTTCCAATGTGGGAGTTTAGAAAAGGAGAAAAATATGAATCATTTAAAAACGTTTCGACAATTTATAAAAGAAGAGGATGGAATGGGAACTGTAGAGGTGATTCTGATCATCGTGGAAAAATAGGCACCATAAGATATACTGTGTTTTATGAGGAAAATTATAGAACTGTGTAGAAAATGAGAATGGACTGGCGGTTTCAGATGAAACCATCAGTCCTAATTTTATAAAAATATATAACACTATTTTTGGGAACGTAAGATTTCCTTGAGATTTTCAGCCATTTTTAAGATGGCTTTTGATTCGCTTACGGAACAATCTGCTAATAGGCGGCTTAATTCTGCCGAGGAATATTCCATAGTCTGCGGAATATCCGCCATGATAAGCCAGTCAGCTGATATCTGCAACACTTCCACAATCCGTGTGAATATATCAAGGGAAAGATTGGTTTTTCCATTTTCAATGTCGCTTAGATATGGAGTGGATACATTGATAAGTTCAGCAAATTGCATCTGGCTTAAATGTTTTTCCTGGCGAGCCGATTTTATACGTTTACCTATTTCATCACGATTATACATAAATACCTCTTTGTAATAGTCTATGATTTATGGTATCGTGTATAGAATAAGAATAAAATAAACTATAGAATATGTATTATCCTATAGACAATATTTTGGAGAGAAAATTTTTAAGGAGGTAGCTTAATGTTAGTTAACAGAGAGACATTTCAAAAATATTAGGGAGAAAATATTCCGAAATTTATCTTTGAGTGCCTTTTAATTAGACTATGTTGTAAAAGCATGGTGGCTTGGAGATGGGGGCAACGATATTGGAGTTGGTAAAAAAGACAGGAGTATAGATTTAAAAAATAACAGAATTGGAGGAAACACAGATGAAGACGAAAGAAGAAGCACTCTGCACAATGAAAGGAATTGAAGCACTTTTAATAGCACTTTCCCAATATACGGAAAAGATGGAGTGTGATCCAGAGGCTCTTTTTGTATTATCGAAATCTCTGACAGAATGCAGGGAATATTTTGAAGAAAATTAGTTATGTAAGAGAGTCCCTATTTTCATAAGATGGGACACAAGTAAAAGAATAGGTAGTTAAGGCACAAAGAGAAGGATTTTTTATAAGCAGTATTGAATTTATTAAGAGAATAATTGGAAAGGTAGAGGGATCATACATGGAGAAAAAGTACTCAAAAAAGGAACATGATAAGTGCCAGAGGGTTGCTGACGCATTTAGTGAATTGTATGAAATGTATGGAGATATGTGCGTGGTGGATGCAGGGAAATTTGGATTTGCGTTTTTGAAGTGGTATGGCGGAGAATCCTTTGATGGAAATAGTGTTTATCAGGACAGTAAGGAATTGTTTGATGATCTGTGGCAGATGTGGTTAGATTATAAAATTCTTGATTCTGTAGCGGGGACAGAGAGAGAAGATATTGATTATAAGAAATTATATGAAGAACTCAGCGCTGAGACCAGAAAAGAGTATGACGAAAAAAGACAGCAGTTTTTAAGGCTTTCCGGGCTATGTGATTAAAGGAAGTAAGCAAAGGACATACTTCAAAGGTTTATAAGGAGAAAACCTGTCTTGCCATAAAAATACAAAGAATGCCACAGATAAGATGTTTGTATCTTTGTTTTGGAAGCTATTCTGTGATATAACTAATGTAGACCTCGGTAAAAGAATTTTCTTTACCAATTATTCCCTTGGATATAGAGAAGGACTAGAGACTGGGGAATATAGAACATAGGTGGCAGTGAGAAAATGCTGAAACTATGGAGAAAAACGAATGTGTGAGGGGGAACGAGGATGCAGGTTATTGTGTGTGTGGATGATGGCATGGGAATACTTTTCAACCACCGAAGACAGAGTAGAGACAGGGTACTGATACAAAGGATACTGGAAATCACAAAAGGAAAGCAGATTTTTATGAATACCTACTCTGCAGAATTGTTTGAAGGAAATGAAAACATCTGCATAGATGATGACTTCCTTAAGAATGCAGGGGATGATGATATCTGTTTTGTGGAAAATGAGACACTTTCCAAGTACATAGAAAAGATTAATAAAATCATTGTTTATAAGTGGAACAGAAAATATCCGGCGGATCTTTATTTTGATATTCCACTTGCAGAAAATGGATGGCATCTGATGGAGAGTTATGAGCTTCAAGGATACAGCCATGAAAAAATTACAGAGGAGGTCTACGAAAGATGAATAAGGTTCTAAGCGTAGCAAAAACAGTATTGGCATGGGTATTCGTGGTATTTTGTCTGCTTATGGCAATCGGATGTGGATCCGCTTCTGGAAGCACTCTTTTTCTAATAACGGCAGTTCTTTCCGTACCACTTAAGATTATAAGAAATCTGTGGGATACGGCGCTGGGAATAAAAGAAATACCGGATTTGCCCGAGGAGACTTCGGCAAAATGGTACCAGGTGAAAAAGAAAAAAGAGCAGAAAGCACATAATAATGCTGTAGAAGATCAGAAAAAAAGAAGGTTTTTTAAGCCCCTTATAATTACGGTAGCATTCATCGTCTCCTTTGCAGTAGCAATGGAAAATTCTGAGACTGTAAGTACTGCAGACTCTGTAAAAGAAAGTACGGAAGTAGCATCTATAGAGGTTACAGAAGAGGTACAGGAAACAGTAGTTCCTACAGAAACACCATCGCCTACACAGACACCTAAACCCACGGCAACTCCAACAGTTGCACCGACAGTAACACCAGAGCCTACAAAAACACCGGAGCCTTCGCCGGAAGTTGTGGCAAAGGCATCAGAAGAATTCAGTCTTTCAAATGTGGCAGTATATTCTGGAAGTCCTTATGTAGAAATCAATCAGAATGTGCCGTATTTTGCAGACAGTGAATTATCAAAGACATCGTATGAATACTATTCGGATTTGGATTCCTTGGGAAGATGTGGGGTATGCGTTGCCAGTGTCGGACAGGATATTATGCCTACAGAAAAACGTGGGGATATTGGATCTGTAAAACCTACCGGATGGCATACTGTAAAGTATGCAGGTGTCGTAGATGGAAATTATCTGTATAACAGATGCCACCTGATTGGCTATCAGCTGACCGGAGAAAATGCAAATAACAAGAATTTAATTACTGGTACCAGATATCTGAATGTAGAAGGGATGCTTCCTTTTGAAAATATGGTTGCCGATTATGTAAAAGAAACCGGAAATCATGTAATGTACCGTGTAACTCCGGTATTTGACGGCAATAATCTTTTGGCAAGTGGCGTACTCATGGAAGCAAAATCTGTGGAAGATAACGGAGCAGGGATTCTCTTTAACGTATTTTGCTATAATGTGCAGCCGGGAGTAACCATAGATTATGCAACTGGTGACAGTGCCTTAGATGGAAGTGTGTCAGTAAAGGAACAGAGCACACCGAAGCCGGAGGTTACGCAGGCACCGGTCGTTACAACACCTACGCCCCAGCCGGAACAGCAGCCCCCTTCTGCAACAGGATCTTATGTCGTAAATGCAAAGAATGGAAAGATTCATATTGTTGGAGCCTGTCCTGCAACAGGAACCGGTGACAATGCCATGACAGAGCCGGTATATTTTAATACCTATGAAGAAGCAGAAAGTTATTCCATTTCCATAGCACCCAACCAAAGCAAGCGTAAGTGTGGTAACTGCTATCGGTAGAACTAAATCAGAAAAGAGTGGTAAATAAATGAATTTTGAAGATGCAACCTATCAGGCAATGCTTTGTGCAGATAAGAATGGATATACTGGCCGGGAAGTAAAAATATACGAACTGGATGACGAGTGGATTTATTTGATTTTTTCTTCTGAGGAAATTACGAAAGAGTGTCCCAGAATATCCATAAACATGGAGAGTGGTGAAATTACACATGGCATTATAAGTACTCCGAAACTGGACAGGCTAAAAGGATTTCTTAAGGGAAATATGCGAAGGTTTATGTAGGATGGAAGATGCAAAAGAAATCACGAAGATCATTATAAAAGGTTCTTCCGGGTATTGCGCTTATAGTGAAGCATATAAGGACAGGCTTACCATTGAAAAGGGAAAAATCAGTTATGAGTATCTTCCAGAAGATGAGACCAAGATAAATCCTGTCCGCAAATGGAAATATACAACCAACAGTCCCTTGTATCAGACACTATATGAGAGGATAATCAAGATGCTGTCGGAGTACCTTTGCAAGGATCCCATGGAATTGGTTATGGACATCGGCGGTATAGAGATTACGGTTATCTATTCCGATAACACACGTTATAGGCAGGAGTATATGGTAACTGGTGAGTATTTTAGAGATTTATTTGTAGAAATCAGGCACATGATTCCTGAGATAGAATATATGCCTGCGGCATTACTATTAACAGAAGACTTTCATGAGGAACAGGAGGAATAGGACATGGCAATCAATTTTAATCAGAACAGTGCATTTAATTTAAAGCCGATCAATAAGGAGTCGGTAAGAGGTGAAGTCATGGGACTTTTGGTGAATGGGGAGGAAATCGCCTACGCATTCCAGACGGTAAGAGATCAGCTGATATTCACCAACAAAAGAATTATTGCGGTAGATGTACAGGGAATCACCGGAAAGCGCAAGTCTTTTACGACCATGCCATATTCCAGAATCCAGTATTTTACAATCCAGACACCGGGATTTATGGAAGCATTCCCTGATTCGGAACTATTTCTTATGTTTTCCAGTGGATTTACGGCAACCTTTGAATTTAAGGAAAAAGTGGATGTTGGAATACTGGGACGGCTGATATCGCAGTATATTTTGTAATCATTAAGAGCAATCGGTGGATAAGAAAGATATGGCAGACAGGATGGTACAAATACAGAAACGATGCATCATAAAGAAACCACATTTTGAAAAGGCACTGCAGAGCCTTCGGGCTGTCTGCAATGTGGGAGAGATGCCCGTAGAAGATCTGTCAGGGAAGCATTTTTCTTTTGTAGAGCCGGAAGAAATCATGCAGGCAAAAAACTTTGAGCAGGCACTGTCTGCGATCCGCTTTTCTCCTGTATCTGATGCAGAAGGAAATATTTGTGAACTGCATTTTACCGGAGAAAAGCAGGGAGACGAACATATCTTTTTAAAAGCGCAGGCACCTTTTGTGGAAAAGGGATCCTGTCTGTCGTTTGTACTGGAGGAAGGCATCCTTGTGGAATGGACGTTTGATGGGAATGACGTTATCTATAGTGAGAGGGAAGAGGAATGAGTGATTTTAGAGAACAGAGTAATAAAGACCTTGATCTTGGCGCAAAGGCATATCAGGCCGGAGACTATGAAACCGCTATAAGGTATTATGAAAAATCTGCAGATGCAGGAAATGTTATTGCCCTCAGTAATCTGGGATATTGCTATTATTATGGCAGAAGTATTCCGGTGGATAAGACGAAAGCAAAGGAATGCTGGGATAAGGCAGCCATTTTTGGAGATATTGCAGCTATCTATAAGCTGGGGGATATGTATAGAAACGGAGATCTTTTAAAGAACCTGGACTATTCTCATGCGCTGTACTTACGTGCATTTGAACTGGCACTGGAAGCGGAAGATATTTATACCAGCCCGGATGCCTATTTGCGGATGCTTAAATATTACCCGGAAGACATTGAGGAATACGCAGATATCAGGGATATTGCAGAAAGCTGTGTTGCAATGATTGAGACCCGTATTGCGAAGGGAGATCAGTATTCGGATAAGGTTCTAAGGGAAGCAAGAGAAATTTTGGATAAACTGGATTAATACCGGGCAGGTGTACCTATGCGAAAGATAACGATTGAGTGGCCATATCCCATAGAAATCGAGGACATTCTTTATGATGAAAGAATGTCAGATATCGGGATATACTATATCACAAGAAGATTTGGAAATCACATATCCGACCTGTATATTGGGAAGACCGTATATAGTTATGGAAGCAGACTGGAGAGTCATTACTGGTACTGACTTGATAAATACAGGGGAAAGAAGTACGTGAGACTCGGAACCATTGTAAAACCAAAGAATATCAGTGAGGATGACTTAAAACAGCTGATTGGCGATGCAGAAGCAACCCTGATTTATTGCCTTGGGGATTAGCTTCTTCAAAACAAAATGTGTACTATATCGTGTAATCCATCGCAGCGCCTTATGATAACGAACATTGGAAGAAGAGGAAACATTCCTGAGCAAGTATTTATTACGGATGAAGACTGGATTGTGTAAGGAGACATATGAAAGAACGGGATATAAGAGCAGTAGAGAGTATGGTAAGATGCGGAATAGACCTTGAGGGTTTGTGCGCAGTATTTACAACATTTCCAAGGGAAGAAGTAATTGGAATCTATCATAGACTTCATGAGGAAAGTGGTGGAGAAGAAGTAGCGCAGGGAATCAAAATGAATTGCTCGTAAAACTGGAGGAAGTAAGATGTGCGGTCGTTACTACGTGGATGACAATACAGCAGAAGAAATCGAAAAGGTAATACGACTTGTGGATGCAAAAGCAAACGGAAAGCTGCCAGTGGTGGAACATATCCATAGAGGTGATGTCCGCCCGTCTGAGATTGCACCTGTACTGCTTAAAAAAGGAACTATACTTACCATCTGTAATGAGCGCTGGGGTTTCCCGGGAAAAGAGGGAAAAACACTTGTTATAAATGCAAGAAGCGAAACCGTTAATGAAAAATCTATGTTTTCTGATAGTGTGGCGCATAGGAGAATTGCCATACCGGCAGCCGGATTTTATGAGTGGAATAAGGATAAAAAGAAATATACTTTTCAAAGAAAAGATAAGAAACTTTTATGGATGGCAGGATTTTACAACCGGTTTGGGGAGGAAGATCGCTTTGTGATTCTTACCACCGGAGCAAATACATCAATGGAACCGGTGCATGACAGGATGCCCTTAATTCTGGAAGAGGATGAACTAATCCCTTGGATCATGGAGGATGGGAGTTGTGGGAAGATCCTTAAGAGAACTCCCTGCCAACTAAACCGAAGCACAGAGTATGAGCAGTTAAGCCTGTTCTAAATAGAACATATTGGAGAAGAACATTTCATGAAGTATAGGATAGAGAAGAATTGTACGTCCCAGAGAGAGTACGAGGTAAATGAGAAGGAAGAACTATTTTTTGATAGACTATACAATTCCCTGCCGGAAGGAGACAGACTGTTTATTCACCTGTATCGTATGAGTAATGGGACATTGTCTGTGTATTATAAAACGTATCCCATAGGAAAGATCAAATTGCAGGGAAGAGTATTTTCCATGCAGATTTTAAAGGGCCTCAGTTCCGTGAAAAACATAGACGGATCATTAGAAGATTTTCTGGAACACATTCCAGACTGGTGTAAGTATATCAGGCTGCATTGCAAATAGTGGGAGCAAAGAAGGAGCGGTGTAAGACGGCTCTTTTCTTATCGGGCGATAAGGAAATTTGTCAATAATTACATCTTGAATACCAAACGTGCGTTTGCTATAATGTACAGACAGGAGTCGAACATACGTTTGAAAAACATTATATTTCATGTAGATGTGAATTCCGCATTTTTGTCCTGGGAGGCGACCTACAGGCTGCATCATAAGGGCGGTACATTGGATATACGAACGGTTCCTTCCGCTGTAGGTGGAGATATGAGTATGCGCCACGGGATCATTCTTGCAAAATCAATTCCGGCAAAGAAATACCGTATCACCACAGGGGAAACCATACTGGAAGCAAAGAGGAAATGCCCGAATCTTTTACTGGTACCGCCGAATTACGGTATGTATGAGCAGTGTTCCAAGGCTTTCATGGAGATTTTAAAAGAATATTCCGACAATGTGGAACAATATAGCATTGATGAAGCCTTTGTGGATATGTCAGAAACATGCCACCTATTTGGCAGTCCTGTAGAAACGGCAAATCAGATAAAGGACAGAGTGCGTAACGAACTAGGATTTACCGTAAATATAGGGATATCGTCAAACAAACTGCTTGCAAAAATGGCTTCTGATTTTGAAAAGCCGGATAAGGTGCATACGCTGTACCCGGAGGAGATGGAAGAAAAGATGTGGTCTCTTCCGGTATCGGATCTGTTTTTTGTGGGAAGAGCAACAACAAAGAAATTACTTAACCTTGGGATAATGACGATAGGGGAACTGGCAAAGACGGATCCGGTGTGGCTCAAAACAGTGCTTAAGAAGCAGGGGGAAATCGTCTGGAACTTTGCCAATGGCATAGATTTTTCACCGGTCGTGTCTGTGGCACCGCCTAATAAAGGATATGGTAACAGCACAACGACACCTTATGATGTAGTGGATGAAGAAACCGCAAGGAAGGTGTTACTTGCGCTTTCGGAAACGGTTGGATCGAGACTAAGAAAAGATCATGTGGAGATTGAACTTGTATCAGTGGGAATTAGGTATTCTGATCTGTCATATGTTTCCCATCAGAAAAGACTTAAGACATCCACAGATCTTACGATGGAAATATATGATGCAGCCTGTGAATTGTTTGTGGCATTGTGGAATGGATATCCGATCAGACATTTAGGGGTGCATACAGGTAAGGTGCAGGACTGTGATTTTTCAAGGCAACTGGTACTTTTTGATGATACTGATTATGAAAAATTGTCCAAGGTAGATGACACGATAGATGTTATCCGAAAAAGATTTGGAAATGATGCAGTAAAAAGAGCAGTTTTTGTGAATCAGCCGATAGACCATATGTCCGGGGGGATATCAAGAGAGAAGAGAAGCGTAGATTACAGTAAAATTGTCGTAGATTAGATGGAGGCAGCATATGGCATTTGGAATAGGCATAAATAATGAAAACCAAGATGCCGGTATGATACGGGGATCACAGCAGGATATTGCCTGTGAGTGCTGGTTTACACAAAAAGGAAAAATTATTCCACTAATGATAAAGGTGCAGGATGAAGATGGAGAAATCCGTTGCATCAAACAGATCGAAGTTCATTCGCAGGAAGCAAAGATGTATGCCGGGATCCCATCGGTAGAGTTTGACTGTACCATCGTGATTATGAAGCAAAAGATCCCGGTAAAACTTTTGTATTTTCAGACAGAAAACAGATGGGCATTAAATTACAGATAAGTAAAACTTAGTCCCTTTTCGGAATTGTGTTCCCACCCCACCTCTTTGTATAAATATAAATTGCATGAATAGCATAAACAGCATACCCAATATTTTTAGGAAGTGTCCAGCTCTGGATGCTTCCTATTTTTGTGATACAGAAAGCTTGGTTTTCTCTTGTGCCTATAAATATTTTTACGTGTCTGCATCAAGAGGTTGTGGTTTTAAGGTAATGAGTACAAGCATTAATCAACGTCTATGAAGCGGTTTTTCAAACACTAAGATATAGAAAGTATAATTTATTTTTGAAAGGAATTTTTTATGGAAAGTAAATCACGGACATTAGTTTGTACATAGTATTTTTTATCAACATGTGTTAGACTACTGTTATACAAATTTGAATTTTCGTAATAAATAAGAGAATATGAATTAGATGATTAAGAATATGAGTCGAGTGATTCATATTCTTTTTTAAAATAATACATTGACAATCGTCTATGTATTGCATATAATAACACATAGATAAATATCTATGTGAGGTGATTGTAATGAATACTATGGATGTTGCTCTTATTTGTAAAGCACTTGGAGATAGCAATAGACTACAAATAGTCCAAATGTTATCAGAGGGAGAAAAATGCGGCTGTAAACTTTTAGAAGCTTTTGAAATTACTCAGCCAACTCTTTCTCATCATATGAGAATATTAACAGAGTGTGGTTTGGTAAATGCACGTAAGGAAGGAAAATGGAGTCATTATTCTTTAAACTGTGAAACATTAAAGGAATATAAACAGTTTATTGAAGGGTTATCCTGTTCTGGTGGTAAAGGAGGTTGTTGCAATTTATGATTTGGGGATTTATTCAGAATCAGATGCTGGGGATGAAGTGGCTCAATGAGTTGATAGGAAAAATACTTACGGTAGTAGGATTGGATGTTAATTCCAGACTTGGTGGCAGTATTCAATTTTTTATTTATGATGTGTTGAAAATTACAGTATTGCTCTGTTTCCTGATTTATGTGATTTCCTATATTCAAAGTTACTTTCCACCAGAGAGAAGTAAGAAAATCATGGGAAGATTTAAAGGTGTATCAGCAAATTGTATTGCCGCTTTGCTTGGAACGGTAACACCGTTTTGTTCCTGTTCATCTATTCCCTTGTTTATAGGATTTACAAGCGCAGGGCTACCGTTAGGAGTAACCTTTTCCTTTTTGATTTCATCTCCGATGGTTGACCTTGGCAGTTTGATTCTTTTGATGAGTATTTTTGGAACAAAGGTTGCAGTGGTATATGTTGTATTCGGACTTGTGATTGCTGTAGTTGGAGGCACTTTCATAGAAAAAATGCATTTAGAAAATTATGTAGAGGATTTTATAAGAAATGCAAGTGCAGTAGATATTGATTCTCCAACATTAACACAAAAGGAAAGACTGGAATATGCCAAAGACCAGGTAGTATCTACATTTAAAAAAGTATTTCCTTACATTCTGGTAGGTGTGGGTATTGGTGCATTGATTCATAATTGGATTCCGGAAGTATGGGTGGAAAGTATTCTTGGGAGTAATAATCCTTTTGGTGTAATATTGGCAACTTTAATCGGAATCCCAATGTATGCTGACATTTTCGGAACAATACCGATTGCAGAGGCTCTGCTTGCAAAAGGTGCCAAACTTGGAACTATTTTATCTTTTATGATGGCGGTAACCACATTGAGCCTCCCATCTCTGATTATGCTAAGAAAAGCAATTAAACCAAAACTTCTTGGAATTTTTATTGCTATCTGTGCAATCGGAATTATAGTGGTTGGTTATGTATTTAACGGATTACAATATTTTTTGATATAAAGGAGGATAACTGATTATGGCATTATTTGGATTAGGAAAAAAGAAAGAAGAAACAAAGTCGTTATGTTGCTGTGGCGGAACCTGCACGCCTGACACGATGGAAAAGGCAGAAGAAAAGAAAACGGGTATGGGAGTAAAGGTTCTTGGTGGTGGTTGTGCAAAGTGTAATCAACTTGAAGCTGCGACAGTAGAAGCATTAACCGAGTTAGGTATGGATACAACTATTGAACATATCAAAGACTGGGGAGAAATTGCCTCCTATGGAGTAATGACAACTCCTGCTTTAGTGATAGACGGAAAAGTTGTTTCCTTTGGAAAGGTATTAAAGAAAGATGAGGTTGTAAAAATTCTTAAAGAGGTCAGAGGCTAATGGAAAAGAAGAAAATTGCTTTTATTTGTGTTCATAACTCATGTCGAAGTCAAATAGCTGAGGCATTAGGGAATCATTTGAGAGGTAATGATTTTGAATGTTACTCCTGTGGTACAGAAACGAAGCCACAGATAAATCAGGATGCGGTCAGACTGATGAAAGAACTATATGGGATTGATATGGAAGAGAAACAGTCTAGTAAAACTTATGATAGAATTCCGACACCCGATATTGCGATTTCAATGGGATGTGATGTAGGATGTCCGTATATTGGCAGAGCATTTGATGATAACTGGAGTTTACCAGACCCAACAGGACAAGGTGATGAAGTCTTTAAAGAAGTAATCAAGCAAATTGAGGAAAGGATTATGTTATTATAAAGAGCGAAAACTTTCAGGTTTCTGTTGCAATCAGAATCACTGATTTTTGCAAATTTCGCCTAAACGGTGTGAGCCTTTTGCTTCAACCGGTGTAGGCATATTGGTTTAACGGTGTACTGTTTCGGACACCGGTGTGTATATTGATTTTTATGATATATTCTTTCTTGTAGTAAAAATACAGGAAAGGAGCATACCATTATGCAAAACTACACTACAATTATTGGAATCATCGATATGCGTCAGCGTGGCATATCATTTGATGATTGCCGAAGCCGATACGGCGTCGGTTGTAGCACTATCACACTTATCATGAACCGCTTTGCGGAGTCTGGTAAACAGTGCTTCGCACTGAAAAAATATATGCAAAACAAACCTTATGAATTGTTAGAGGTTTGCTGAGCAGACACTATATAAAGAAAAGCAAAAGAACGTTTTGAAATACTATGGGTTTTGTTAAGGTATTTCGAAACGTTCTTTTTATTGGGATCAAAAAAAGTAATTTTTATAATAAAATAGTTGACAAAAAGTTAGATATAGCTTATTCTGTAACCAGAAAAACAAACAAAAAATAAGAAAATGAAAAAATAAGGGGATACGACAGGTAAACAGCAAACAAATTATTTGATTGATGGCACTTTTTCTTTTACTTTTTCAGCTGAATATGGTAGAATAAGGAAAGCGGTTTGGATTACTGCAAATAAAAAATCAGGAGAAGTCGCACAATGAATTATATGGAAGAACATAAGGAATTTTTTGAAAAACTGCTTACCATGCTTGAAGAACAATATGGTCCCGATAATGAGATCGTATTGCACGATTTGACAAAACCCTATGACAATACTATTATCGATATCCGCAATGGTCATGTTACGAATCGAAAAATCGGAGACTGCGGCAGTAATTTGGGCCTTGAAGTTTTAAAGGGAACGGTAAAAGACGGAGATCAGTATAATTATATTACTTATCTGTCTTCTTCCAGAATTATACGTTCCTCATCCATGTATATGAAAAATCCAGAAGGAGAAGTGGTGGGCTGTCTATGCATCAATACGGATATTACAGAAACAGTCCGTCTGGAAAATCTTTTGAAAAATTATAATAAGTATAGCCTGGAAGAGGGACAGCCTAAAGATAAAGAACAGACAAAGGAAGTATTCGTAAACAATGTCCATGATTTGCTGGAGCATCTGATAGCAGAAGCTTTAGCTGCTATAGGAAAAACAGTAGAGACCATGAATAAGGAAGATAAAATGGAATTTTTATCTATTTTGGATAAGAAAGGTGCTTTTCTGATTGCAAAATCCAGTGAAAAAATTTGTGGGTATCTTGGAATTTCCAAATTTACTTTATACAAATATTTGGACGCTATCCGTACCGAGGAAAAATAATAAAAGGCAGTGAGGAGATGGGTGAATGGAAGAAAAGATGGATCTGTTACTGAAAAACGGACTGGTAGTAACGGAAAATGAATGCAAGAGAGTGGATATTGCAGTAAAAAACGGGAAAATTGCAGGACTTTTGGAAAGGGGGAGTAAGACCTGCTGTTCGGAAAAAGAAATAGATTGTCAAGGAAAGGTGATTTTGCCGGGAGCCATTGATACCCATTCCCATTTTTTTGAGCCGGGAGAACCATCCAAATACCGGGATGATTTTTATACGGCAACTATGGCTGCGGCTGCCGGCGGCTATACTACCTGTATTGAAATGCCCCAAAGTATTCCGCCAGTAGTGAACAAAGAAGCATTTCTTCTGAAGAAGAAGCTAGCAACTGAAAAAGCGGTGGTAGATTTTGCGTTATGGGGAGGACTGGTTCCTTCCTCTCTGGATAAGATCAAGGAACTGAAGGAAGAAGGTTGTGTTGCTTTTAAGGCTTTTACTTCGGATGCAGGACCCGATTATGAAATGTGCAGTGATTATGACCTTCTGGAAGGCATGAAGATTGTAAAAGCGGTGGGCGGACTAGTGGGAATTCATGCGGAAAATGATTCTATCTGCCGAAAAATGACAGAATATTATCGTGGGATGAAAACAATATGTCCGGAATATCATGAGGCTTCCAGACCTTGGTATGCAGAACTGGAGGCGGTTTCTAGATGTATTTTATGGAGCCGTATTACAGAATGTCCGGTTATGATTTGTCATTTATCCATTCCGGAAGGCGCCGAACAGATTAAAAAGGAAAAAGAGGCAGGAAATAAGTTTATTTTTGCAGAGACCTGTGCTCATTATTTGCTTTTTGATACAGATACTCTAAAAAAATACGGAGCTTTTGCAAGATGCAATCCGCCTCTTCGGTCTCCGGAAAGACGAGAAAAGCTTTGGGAATATGTTCTTAACGGAACAATTGAAGTGATTGGTTCGGATCATGCAGCATATACCCATGAAGAAAAGCAGGCGGCTGAAAATATTTTTGACGCTCCCTGTGGTTTTCCCGGACTTCAGACCATTTTACCGGGGCTGCTGACGGAAGGGGTTATAAAACGGGGGATGAGTCTGGTAGATTTTGCCCGTCTGACTTCCACCAATGCAGCGAAGCGTTTTGGACTGTATCCGAAAAAGGGACACATAGCTGTAGGGGCGGATGCCGATTTTGCTATAATCAGTTTGAACCATCCATGGAAGTATGATCATACAAAAAGTTTTTCAAAGGGCAAATCCAATGGATATCCCCAGGAAAATATGTCCTTTGAGGCAAAAGTGGAAAAAACGATGGTAAGAGGGGAGGTTGTGTATCAGTCAGAAAAAATTGTAAAACCAAAAGGCTATGGGCAGTGGCTCTGCTGATTGGAAACGGACAGAAAAACTATTATTAGGAGGAAAATTATGAAAAAAAGAAGAATGGTAGCGCTTTTTTTGACGCTCGTTATGGTAGCATCTTTAATGATTGGTTGCCAGAAGGTGAATGAAGTAGAACAGACAGAGCCGTCTGAGATTTCCCAAGGTGAAGAAGAAAATCAGAATGAAACGGGGAAAAAGGTTGCGTTTGTCACGGCTCAGCGCTTGGGAGATGAAGGGCCGGTAGATATGGTCTATCGGGGAGTAGAGGCAGCCTGTGAAGAGGCGGGACTACAGGTTCATGTGGTAGAAGCCAAAAAGGGAGAATACGAGGAAAGTATGCAGGCTATGATTGCGGAAGGCTATGATCTGATAGTTGCAGTGTTTCCCGAACTGTTAGATTCCGTAAAAAATGTAGCTGCTCAAAATCCGGATGTTGATTTTATTCATGCGATTACCGTAACAGCAGGGGATAACATTCAAGGAATTTGTTGCTATGAGCAGCAGTCCTCTTATGTAATGGGCTGTCTGGCAGCGCTGATGACAAAAACAAATAAGATTGCTTATGTGGGAGGCGTAGATAATCCGGATATTCATCGCTATCTGGATGGTTATGAAGAGGGTGCAAAATCGATCAATCCCGATATTGAAATCCAAACCAGCTGGGTAGGAAGCTTTGAAGATCCTGCCACGGCCAAAGAACTTGCTTTGGTTCACTATCAAAATGGCTGTGATGTTTTGTGGGGTTCTGGTGGCAAGAGTGCTCTTGGACTTTATGAAGCGGCCAAGGAAATGGGAGAAGGATATTATATTATGGGCTGTACAGACAACAATAATGATCGGCTTCCTGGACAGGTTCTGGCTTCCCATGTAGAATATTATGACGAATCTGCAAAACAGGCAATTTTGAACTGGAACGAAGGGAAATTTGAACCAGGACTTACCCTGATGTCTATGGAAAACGGATATGCCATATGCAAGCTAGCAGATGACAGTCAGTGTGAAATTCCTCAAGAGGTTCGGGATCAAATTGAAGAAATCAGTCAGAAAATTATAGATGGTGAAATAGTAGTGGAATGTATGCCTACCTATGAGGAAATTTTGTCTACCATTGAATAGCAGATTTTGGCTTCCGGGAAAATCCCGGAAGCTTTCATAAAAAAGAAACGGAAGGGAAAAGGATGGAAGAGGCAGTATTACTGAAAGACATTGTAAAAATATTTCCCGGTACAGTGGCTAATGATCATGTGACGGTTTCAATCCGCAAAAATTCCATCCATGGAATTATAGGAGAAAACGGAGCAGGGAAAACCACTTTGATGAAACAGCTGTATGGAATGTATCAGCCTGACGGGGGAGAAATTTTTCTAAAGGGAGAACGGGTAGTGTTCCATTCTCCTAAGGCAGCTATAGAGCATCGGATTGGTATGGTTCATCAGCATTTTACATTGGTACCTTCCATGACGGTAGTAGAAAATATTATTTTGGGAAGACCGCCTGGAAGAGGTGGTCTGATTGATGGAAAAGTTGCCAGAAAAGAAGTGGAACAGCTATGTGAAAAATATCATTTTGAAATGGATCTGGATGGGATAACAGGAGATCTTCCTGTGGGAATTAAACAAAGAATTGAAATACTAAAGGCTCTGTATTTGGGGGCGGATATTCTCATCATGGATGAACCTACGGCAGTGCTGACTCCACAGGAAATAGAAGGGCTTTTTCAGACTATGAGAGAACTGAGGGACAGCGGTGCCAGTATTATTTTAATTACTCACAAGCTGTCAGAAGTTATGGCGATTACAGATGAGGTTACTGTTTTACGAGATGGGAAGGTGACAGGCCATGTCAGGACTTTGGACACTAATGAGCAGGACCTGGCCCGTATGATGGTAGGAAGAGGTGTTCTTCTAAAAGTGGAAAAGGAAGAATGCTGTCCCGGGAAAAAAGCACTTTCGGTAGAACATCTGAAGTGTAAAAATGAAGAAGGCGTTTTGGTTGTGGATGATGTGTCTTTTTCTCTTCATTATGGTGAAATTGTAGGAATAGCCGGTGTACAGGGAAACGGACAGACAGAACTGGTAGATATCATTTCAGGAATGAATACGGAGTATAAGGGGAGGATCCTTTTGGGGGATCAAAGTGTTATGGAAAAAACTTCTCCTTTACAGAGAAGAAGAATGGGCTTGGGACATATACCGGAAGATCGCCAAATCGCAGGCTCAGCGCCGGAAGCATCCATTGAAGATAACTTTGCAATGACGACATACCGAAAACCGGATATAAACCATTTCGGCTTTATTTCCAGGAAAAAAATCCGGGAACAAATGGACAAATGTATTGATCTTTTTAAGATCAAAATTCCTGGAGGAAAGGCAAAGGGCTCATCGCTATCAGGAGGGAATATGCAGAAACTGATTTTTTCCAGAGAATATAATTTGGATCCTTCTGTTTTGATTGCAGCCCAACCTACCAGAGGTGTGGATATCGGCGCTATGGAATTTATTCATAATAAGCTGGTGGAAATGCGGGACAAAAAGAAAGCAATTTTACTGATATCCAATGAACTTTCGGAAATTATGTCTTTAAGTGACCGGATTTTAGTGATGTATAAAGGGAAAATTACAGGGGAGCTTCTGGCAGAAGATGCTACGGAAGAAAAACTGGGGCTTTTAATGGCCGGTGTCAGAGAGGAGGCTTCAATATGAAATTATGGAAGAAGATAGGTGAAAATTCCAGGTTGAAGACGGTATTTCTGGCTATTGCAATCAGTCTGATTTCTGGAGGAGTGATTATTGCTCTGTCAGGAAATAATCCCATTGAAATTTACGGAAAGCTTCTGTCCGGAGCATTAGGTTCCCAGTTTGCTATTGCATCTACTATCCGATGGACAACCCCTGTTTTATTTACAGGAGTTGCAGCGGCTATAGGTTTTCGAGGCGGTATGTTTAATATAGGTGTGGAAGGACAGCTTTATATAGGCGCTTTGCTTTCCGCACTGGCAGGATATATGATAAAAGGACTGCCGGCTCCTTTGCATCTTCTTTTGTGTTTGGCGGCAGGGGCTTTGGGAGGAATGCTCTGGGCATTGATTCCGGCTGTGGCCAGAGTGTATTTCGGAGCCAGTGAAATGGTATTAACCTTGATGACAAATTATGTAGCCATATATTTAACGGATTATTTGGTAAAATATCATTTTTTGGCAGGAGGTTCCTATGGAACTACGCTGGTCACTCCGGAAATAGCCGATACGGCAAAGCTGAGTAAACTATGGCCTACATTATCGGCTCATACAGGGATTTTTATTGGTCTGTTTATGGTGTTCTTATTTTGGCTGATACTTCAGAAAACACAGCTGGGATACGAAATTCACATTTCAGGTCTCAATCCTACCTTTGCCAAATGCGGAGGTGTTAATGTTCACAAGGTTCGTATGAGCGTAATGCTTTTATCTGGTGCCATTGCAGGAATTGGAGGAAGCGTGGAGGTGTTGGGATATTTATACAAATTTATGTCACAGTTTTCTCCAGATTTTGGATTCGACGGGTTGGCGGTGGCATTGCTGGGCGGTAATACTCCTTTAGGAGTTTTACTGAGCGGATTTTTTATGGGAATTATTAAGGCGGGTTCCCTTCAGGTGGAGAGGGCAACGGCAGTATCCCGGTCCCTTTCCATGATTATTCAGGGAATTATGATTACTTTTGTAGCCTGCAAAGCGATCAAACTGGATTTTAAAGGAATATACAAAAGGGGATTATCTTTTATAAAAAGAAGAAATTCCCAGGAAGGAGAAGGCGCAAAAGCGCCGTAAAAGGATATGGAAATCATTTATTCCCTGCTGATGGTAACGGCTCGGGTATCTACGCCAATCCTTTTGGCAGCTACGGGAGCCATTTATTCGGAAAAATCGGGATTGTCGAATATTGCATTGGATGCGGCTATGATTATGGGTGCTTTTATGGCTGTATACGGAAGCTTTTTTTACGGAAACTCCTGGGTTGGTGTATTTTATGCAATATTGGTAGGACTTGTAATCGGTCTGGCATATGCAGGTATATGTGTGTATTTACATGGAGACAACACGGTAGTAGGTATTGCGTTCAATTTGATAGGATGGGGACTTACCACCTTTCTTCTTCCGGTTATTTATGGAACTACTGGCTCCTTTGTATCGGAAAAAATCCAGTCTCTACCTAAAATAACCATTCCTGTTTTATCTTCTGTACCGATAGTGGGAGGGATTTTTACCAATCAAACCTGGGTCACCTATTTTTCCTGGATTTTTGTAGCATTGACAGCTTTTGTTCTTTTTCGGACCAAAAAAGGGATGATTATCCGGGCTGTAGGAGAGAACCCTCAGGCGGCAGAAACGGTAGGATACAGTGTGAAGCATACTAGGGTAGTGTGTTCTGCTATAACGGGAATTGCCTGTGCTCTTGCAGGGGCACATTTATCTCTGGGTCTGATGACCATGTTTACAGAGAAGATGACTGCTGGAAGAGGGTTTATTGCTCTTGCTGCTGTAACATATGCAAAGGCGGATCCTAAAAAGGTATTATTTGTTTCACTGTTATTTGGATTTTCCAATGCACTTTCCAATCAGTTACAGCTGCTGCAGTGGCCTGCGGATTTAATTTTGACGATCCCTTATATTTTTGTAGTTATTTTTGTAATTTTAGATCCCATGCTGGGGGCTTGGAGAAAAAAACGCCGCCGTATGATCGAAGGAGGGTACTGATGGAAATCAATCGGGAACGTATGTGGGAGAGATTCCACAAATTAGCGGATTTTGGAAGTGTGCCGGGAAAACCGGAAGAAGGAATTACCCGGTACGCTTTCTCACCGGAATATAAAGAAGCCGCCGCTCTTTTGATACAATATATGAAGGAGGCGGAAATGACAACATGGATGGATGCAGCCGGAAATATTTTCGGACGGCTGGAGGGAAAGAAAAAGGACGCTCCCTGCCTTATGTTGGGCTCTCACTTTGATACGGTAACAAAAGGAGGGAGATTTGACGGCCTGGCAGGTATTGCGGCGGCGTTGGAAATCGTCACCTGTATCCGGGAAAATGAAATAATGTTCGAATATCCAATAGAAATTGCTGCGCTGGCAAACGAAGAGGCCTGTCAGTTTAAGGGCGGAGTGATGGGTTCTAAGGCAATGGCAGGAGTACTTCCACTGGACCATGCCCAAAAGACTTTTGATGAGGAAGGCCATTGTTTATATGATGCCATGGTAGCATTTGGAGCAAATCCGAAACATTTGGAATGTGCGGTGCGAAAAAAAGGTTCCATTATGGCATTTTTGGAATTACACATAGAACAGGCCGCTCTTCTGGAACAAAAAGAGCTTCCGGTAGGAATGGTAACTTGGATTGCTGGTATTCACCAACTTTTAATCCGAATTCATGGAACTGCCGCCCATGCAGGAGCAGTACCTATGGAGGAGAGACGGGATGCCATGGCCGCTGCCGTAGAAATTGCAGCAGAAGTGGAAAGGCTTTCCTGTAGCATTGGTTCTGCCACAAGAGGAACCGTAGGATATATTCATAGCCGGCCGGGAGAACATAATATTATTGCAGAATTTGCAGAAGTACCGGTAGATTTCAGAGAAGCAGATCCCAAGATAAGAGAAAAGCTTTTTGAAATTTTTTGCAGCAGAGCGCAGGAGATTTGCGAAAAGCACCATGTTTCCCATGAAATAAAAATGACATTGGATATGCCTCCGGTAAAATGCGATAGGAAGATTTTGGATATTTATGAAAAAATGGCGGAAACCAGAAAAATACCACATATGGAACTGATTAGTTATGCAGCTCATGATTCTATGGTTTTGGCAAAGCTTTGTCCTGTCGCAATGCTGTTTGTAAGAAGCCAGAAGGGCTTAAGTCACTGCCCGCAGGAATGGACGGATCTAGAAGATTTGGCAATGGGAACAGAAATATTATTGGATACGGTTTGTCATTTAATACAAAACGGATGGGAGGATTGTAATGACGATTGAAGAAAAGATAATGGAAATGGGACAGAAAATTCCGGAATATCATCAGCCTGATGTACCGCTGATACCGGCCAATTGTGCCGGAGGACTGATTTTTTCCTCTGGAAACACAGCTACAAAGGATGGAAAATTATTCTGTCAGGGTATTGTAGGAGAAAATATTACACTGGAACAGGCCAAAGAGGCTGCGCAGATTTGTACTTTAAATTGTCTGTCCAGTATGCGCCATACTTTAAAGGGCGATTTGGAAAGGATCAAAAAAATCATTAAAGTGAACGGATATGTAGCCTGCACCCCGGATTTTCGCCAACAGGCGGATGTTATCAATATGGTATCCTTTATGATATTGGACGCTTTTGGACAGAAAGGGCAGCACGCCCGATCGGCTTTGGGAGTCTCTTCCCTTCCAGGAGGTTCACCTGTAGAAGTAGAAATCATTGCGGAATATGAATAATAAAAGGGCGTGCGTTTAAAAAGCACGCCTTTTTATATAAAGAAGAGAAATTATGCTGGTAAGAGGGAAAAAGGTAATCTTACGGGAAAGATAAGACCAAGAAGTGCAGGAATAATACCTACAATAAAGCAGGAAAATACGAGTCCCACAATATCATGCTGCATCTACCGCAGAAGAAGCATTGCAAAGTGTTATAGGATTTTAAAGAAAACAAAGGGAGCCCCTAGCAGTTATGCCAGGGACTCCCTTTGTTTCATTATAAGCCTTCCAAGAAATTTAGGGCTGCATCAAAGGCTTCCTCGGAAGTGGGGGTATCCGCAGTGTCAGTAGCAACTTCGGAAAGAGTGATTTTCCCGGATAGTTTTTGGACGATCAAATTCGCCAGCTCCTCTGAATCTATGGCAGATCCCCCTTTGTGAAGGAACTGCTTTACTGCCTCAACGACCATGTGGCTCTCTGACCGGAAGCCATAGGACTTATAGTCAGAGATTGCCTCATAGACAGCCAGATCGGAAGCATTATCCTGAAAGCGGACAGTTTTGCGCTTTACATTCATGCCCTGCCTCCCATTTTCTTGCGGATTAAGTCTTCATATCCCTTGGCATTGATATGTACGTCATCAATGATTACGCAGCTCCTTTTAAACGTTTCCGGTAAGAAGTGCTTCATGATGGATGCACCACCGGCGATAAATACGAACTGGGTCAGATCGGGATTGAAATTTAATGCCCGTAAGGTATCCATGATAGATGTTACATAGTCCCTAAGCTCGGACTTGATGATGGATAAGTATTCTGCAGGGATATCACTGGTACCGTACATCATGATGTCTTTGATAGTGGATTCGTCTGCTTCTTTTCCAAGGTTTTGTCTTAAGGCTTCGTTAATGTCATTCATGCAGGTGATGGTACCCATGGTAAGAGACTTGCATCTGGTCAAGTCCGGTACAAAGTTTTCAATGGGAAGGATCTCTATTGTCCAGGAGCCGATATCAACGATGACCACGGATTTCTTAAGTTCCGGGAGTTTTGCTACCACCCCGGCATACCCCTGCGGAAATACATTGACAGAGAGAAGATTTACGGAATAGGTAACATCCTCGTATTTGTAGACCATCCGTCTGTTTTTGTTGTAATAGTCAAGGAAGGCTTGTTTTTCCGCACCCATTCTGGTTAAGGGTACACCGCATCCAAGGTAAACATCCGCAACGGTTGTATGGGTGCGCTTTAATTCTTCCGCAATGCCAGCCATCGTAAGTGCACGCATATTTTCATCTTCTGTTTTGGAACTCTGGATGGAGAGTTTACCGTTTCCGATGGTATAGAAACCGGAAGTGGTCTCAATTACTCTGGTGCTTATTGGGGGCTTTGCGGAAAGCAGCTTGATCCCCGAAGAAAAGCAACTGTGTGCTGTTTTAGTGTTACCGTATCCTACATCTACTCCAATAATATAACTTGCCATAATGTTCATTCCTCCTGTGGTTAAAGTTTTTCAATAAGTGAAAAGTCCAAGTCATTTTGCTGTTCGTTTTTGAGTCTCTTGATTTCAAAGGTAAGCCTTGATTTCTCCATACGGAGCTTTTCGATCTCGTCCTTTTGCAGTTTTACCGTTTCTTTTAGGGCTTCGTTTAATTTCTTGTCCCGCTTACTGGAAAGAATCTTGCCCTGTTGCGTTTTGAGGGCAGCATTTAATTCCATGTTTACCACGGCATTTTTGTAGAAAAAGGAACGGGAGAGTCCGGTCTGCTTGGTCAGTTCGCAGATCGTGATCTGCTCGTTGTCCCGTACCATGCGTCTGATGGTGTCGATTGCAAGGATCCGCTTTTCCTCGCAGACTTTTTCGTTCATGCGCAACATATTTGTGTAGTTTGTCATTTCATCCATCCTTTCCTATATTTGTGAATCTTGTCGTTACGTTTATCAATCACAGTTTTCGTATTTGCAGCCAGCACTTTGGAACTCATACGGCGGTAGTTTGCAACGGATCCGGTGCCGTGATGACCGATCACGGAAGCAATCGTCACATCATCCAGGTTCAGATCACAGAGCTTTTTACCGTAGGTTCTTCTAAAAATGTGAGTGCCTGCAGTCAGAGGGTTTCCGTGGTCATCTTTTAAATCATAGGTATTGATTAAAACCTGCAGTCTGTAATAGACCGTTTTGTAGGGAAGAGGGGACTTCGGATCCTTGTCACAGACAAAGATGTATTCCTGTTCTCCGTAGGTTTCATAAGTTTCTTTGATACTGGCATTTAAAAGAAGCAGGATATCGTTATTGATTGATTTTTTCAGGTAGTTACCGGTCTTTTGCTGCAGGATTTTGAGGTGGGGCTTTGGCTCCATAACGATATCTGTAACTTTCAGTGTGAGTGTATCGGAAATCCGAAGACCAAGCAGTTCGTGAATTAGCAAGATCCTTGCGGTCTGCTTATCTAAAAATCTGTAGGCTTCATGCAGTCTTGAAAGCTCTGCATCGGAATAAAAGGTAAATACCGGTAGCTTCTTCTTGGAAAAATCTGTGGGAAGAAACAGTGTCTTTAGATGTTCGCTTTCATACAGTTTTCCCAAGGTTTTAAGGGCGGTTTTTAAGTTGGAAAGTTCTGAGGTATAATTTTTCTTCCGTCCAGCTTCCAAGTAGAGGTAACTTAGGTACTCTTCCAAAAGGGCTCTGTTAAACTGAGTAAAATCCGTGAAGTGTTCGTGGGTAGTATGTAAAAATTCACAGAGCTTTCGCAGGGCATAAAGTTCTGCAGACACCGTGGCAGCGGATGCACGTTTCAGTCTGTAATAGACGGCTTCCTTGCTCTGCTCTTTTAGGGTGGGCTGTGCGATTTTTGAAAAGTTTAGGCTTTTCGGGCCGTTTACCGGAGAAACATTCACCGGGAAAGGGAGGCTTTCAAACTGCCAGATGTCATTATCTTTGGAAAAAACAGTTCCGTCATTTCCTTCAAAATACCCGTAGGCATTTGTAAGGAAGTGAAGTACCGGATTGTCACCGTAGGTCTGTTTTTTGCGATCCGGGTGAGAGGTTTTGTAGCTAAGAGCCAGTCCCTTTTTTAAAAGCCAGCGTTTTAAGCTTCCCTGCAGGGCATCCAGTGGCACATCCGTGAGGGATGTAAGGTGCGGGTATTCCTCGCTCAAAAAGTCCGAAAGTGTATGAAACTGTACGCATTCTGAGCGAAGAGAGGAATAGGACAGGGTGCATCCTCTGTCAAAAATGTAGGCTGCAAAGTCATTTTTTAAGGAAAGCGTAGGGAGCCTGTCCAAGTTGAAAGCCTGCTTGCAGGGGATATTTGCAGGGTTCTTTTGAAAACACATAAGGTCAGTAAAGTATAGTCTCATAAGTCATTCTCCGAAAAATATTGTTGTTGTAGTCGGTCAATCTTGGACGGACGGTGGTCGATGTACTTCTTTGTCATGTTCTCGTCTTTGTGACCGACAAATTCTCTGGTGGTGGGAAGCCCGGCACCGGAATCATAAAGATCGGTCGCAATGGTGTGACGGTAGTCGTGAGACCTGAAATCTATGTGGTCAGTCAGACGGTATTTTTTAAGCCAGGTCTTCATCTGCTTGGAAAAGGTGGCTGCCTGGAACGGTTTGTCCGTATTCTTTATGGAGGGAAAGATGTAAACCGAAGAGGAATCTGTACTTTTTAGGTACCGGGTAAGTAAAAAGTAGAGATCTTCCGGTATGGGGATTACTTTTTCCGTCCGCATCTTGTACTGGTAGGTCTTTAAAAAGCAGGTGCCGTTGTCTGTAAAGAGAGCATCCCTTTTTAAGGAGCAGACCTCGTTGATCCTAAGCCCCGTGGAATACAGGGTTAAAAACATCAGCCCCAGAGATTCCGGGAATTTGTAGAGGATCGTAAGGATCGCATCCACTTCGTCCTCCGGCACCGATCTGTCATGGTGAAGTGAGAAGGTCTTTTTTAAGTAGTAGTCAAAAGAAAAATCCGGTATCTGTAAATTTTCCCGTAGGGCAATGCAGTGGAGGAAGGAACTTAAATCAATCAGTGTAGTGTTGAAAGTTTCCGGCTGCAACTCTAAATCTGCCCGGTAGGAGATAAATTCCTTGATGGTACTTTCGGTAAGTGCAGAAAGCAAAATATTTCTTTCGTCCAAAAACCGTAGGAAGTCCTTTACCATGTAGTACTTCATCAGGATCTTTCTTAAGGAGTACTTCGGGGATAAAACCAGTAAATACTTCATGTAATTTTGGAAGATCTCTCTGTGAAAAGGATTTTCCACATCGTCAAAGTAAAAGGCATCAATGGTCCTGGTGGGATTTACTCTTGTTTCTTCCAAGGAGAAACGTTCTAAAAACCACACGTAAGAGGAAAAGTCCGTAACCTTTGCAGAGAGGAAAAGCTGTTTTCGTACCCGGTATAATACCTGCGTGGCAGATTTTGAGATCGCATCCATGTGGGTAGATAAGTACTCCGGGAAGCGGTCAGTTTCTTTTCTTGTGATCTTTTGGATATCCTCTATGTGCATTTCACAGCAAAAATCGTAAAAGTAGTAAAGCGGTGTAATGTAATGCTGTAAGAGCAGGTGATTGGAACATTCCTTTTTTGTCTGCAGCGTTTCCATAAGGCAGGAGAAAATCTGCCGTTTCATGCTTTCTGGGACAGACCTCGTAAAATCAAAGAAAAGAAATTCCTTCCTTGCTGTGTAGAAAAAACGGTAAGCAATCTCATAGTCCGGGTAATAAGCCAGGTAAAACAGTGCATTGTCGTAGTGCGGCATTCTTGCAAAGCTCTGACTTTTTATAAGGGAAAGCTTTACAAGATCCATGCCTTTGGTGTGGGAAGTGGCTTTCTTTGGCACCGTAAGCTGTACATATTTTCCGTAGGAGTACCGCAAGGAATCATCTATCTGATCGAATGAGGTGATCCCGGAAGCAATCAGGTAAACCATCAGCTTTTTGTAGACGGAATCCTCCACCGCTACCGGAAAAGGCACCTTAAAAAGGGCGTGTCCGGTGGCAGAAAAGTAGGAAAACATGGCACATTCTAAATCCCCTTTGTAGGAACTGTATTTGTTTGCATTCCCCAAAAATTCCCTGAAAACAAAACGATTGTAAGAAATTAAAACGGGAACTGCTATTTCCGTTAAAGAAGAGATCCCAAGAGACGTAAGAGCCGTCACAAGATGCACAGACTTTGACGGAAACAAAGAGGTGGCATAGGAGATCTCTTCTTCCAAGGTGTATGAATTTTTAACGATTTTTAACTGCTTGTCCATCCTGTCAGACTCTTAAGAATTAAGAGAACTCCCCTTTCTGTGGGCTTGGTTACCCACCGATTCTTTTTTGATACCTTGTCAAGTAAGTGGATGATTTTAAGTAAAAGGCTTTACAAGGTGGATAAAAAGAATAAAATACCATAAGCCTATAGAAAGTCGGAAATTGGAATCGTCCCTTCGTTTTTTGCAAGGTACTGTTCCTGCGCTTTCTCCACTAACCTGCTTTCTTCATCTAAATAGTCAATGGTGGTCTTGATACTCTTGTGACCGATGGAGAGCGAAATATCTAAGATCTCCCAACCGGCTTCTCTTCTGGAATTTGCAAAATAATGTCGTAACATATGGTTTGTCACGGTAAGCCCTGCCTTTTTCCCGATGGTCTCAAGACACGTGTAAAAGGAATTGGCACTTAAGGGATTTCCCCTCGTTTTTCCATGTAATACGATGAAAAGGTAGTCCGTCTTTTCAAAGAGGGCCGCATTTTCGGCAAGATATACATTCAAAAGAGCAAAGGTGGAATCACTGATTCTCATGCAGCGCTCTTCGGCGTTTTTTGCATGAGCATCGTTTGGATTGTTTGTACGGTATCTGACAAAGATGCGCCTGCCTGCAAAATCAATGTCTTCGGTGTATTTGATTCCAAGTGCCTCTCCGATACGAAGCCCGGTCTCTTCCAAGAGAAGAAGTAAAAGTCTGTCACGATTGCAGGAGCAGGCGTTTAAGATAGCAGCCAGCTCTTGTTTAGTGACGGTACGGGCAGTGTGTTTGTTGGGTCTTAAGTACCCGTCAAAGGTTTTGTAGGTGGAATAGCTGGTGGTGCCTATGTCCGTAACATAAGAAAAATTTCTGTCATCCAGTACTTTTAGGTAGGGGAGAGTACCGTCACGGTGTAAAAAATCGTACAGCCCGAATACTGCCTGTAAATAGGAGTTTGCGGTATTATTCTTTACTTCCTTCATGCTACCGGTATGGGCACCCTTTTTCACTTCCATGAGAAAATCAGAGAAGTGTTCGGACTGCTCGGAAAATTTAAGATCTGAAACCGCCCGAAGGGTAAGTCCTTTGTCGGATAAATAATTCATGTAGAAGGGCAGAATATAGGCAATGCGCTTTATGGTATTGTTTGCCCGGTTCTGCCTGACCTTATGTTTTAAGTATCTGGTGCAGTCGGTATCCAGCTTTCCGGTAACAGCATCTTTTACAAAGTAATAGGTAGTAGTTCCCTTTTTTGCAGATCCCGATATGTACCTTGCCATAAGAAGCCTCCTTTCTACCGGATATGTGGGACACAAAACACGTAATCCGTAAGATATTTAAAAGTAAATGTATAAAGTGTGTTCTACAAACAAATGAAACACTTCATAAAACACAATAAGTGTGTTCTATAAAATAATAAAACACATAAAACACACAATGTCAAGAGCAAAATTGAAATATAGAGCAATCAGAGCACACATAAAATAAGAAAGATTCCACATAGAACACAAAAAGAGTGCAATCGAAATAGCGGTGTGTTAAAATGAGAAAAAGGTCTAAAAAGTTCTCTTTGGGAGACTCAAAAATGGTGAATAAAAAAGCATTTGAAAGAATCAGGGTATTGGAAAAGAAATATAAGGAAAACTGGGGGAAAGATGTAGATTATACCATCCTTCCGAAGGGAATCACACAGGAGATGCTTGTAACGATCTTTGAGAGAATTACGAAAACCGGGGAAAGTATTTTAACCGGGTATGAAAAACTAAAAAGCCAAAGTAAATGAGGATGATTTATGCTTAGAAAAGAGTATGCAGAGAATCCGTTTCAGAAAGAAGAGTATGGAAGGCTTCTAAAACTGGCACTGGGGAGAAGGAATCAGAAACAGTTCTGTGAGGATGCCGGACTTAGCCGTTCCTATATCAATAAGTATATAAACGCAATGATGGACAAACCGCCTACCATCGGGACGATAGAAAAAATTGCAGATGCAACAGAGGATGTATCCTTTGAAGAACTTCTTGCTGCAGCAGGGTATGATCCGGGGAAGCATGAGCGGAAAGAAACCTTGAAGGGTAAGGTAGATGATGCAGGGCAATATCTGCTTATGCCAGTACTTGCGAGTATTATGAATAGTGCCTATGAATGGTCATTTACCAATGAAGGATATCAGGATAGGGAACCGGTACGGATCGAAATAGAGAATGCATCGGTAAAAAAATGGTATTTTATCCCGGTAACCAAGAAAAATATCACCAGGGAAGACATCATGGCAGTTCTTATGAATGAGCAGAACTTTACGAGTACTTCCAAGGTCTCCTTTGTCACAAAGGATGAAAAAATATATGACCTCATAAAATCCATGCAGTTTCCACTTCTTTCGCTGTATGTATCCGCAATCCGAGTAAATGGGAAAAACATTGAGGAATCCGAGGTAAAAACCAATCAGGAAACAGATGTGAAGATCGTGGAAACTCAGCATAAAAATTTATTTTGTATCGACTAACGCAGTATTTAAAAACCAACAGGGAATTTCTTAGAAAGAGGGAGAAAATATTATGAATGCAATGGGAGTATTGATTTATGTAATAATTATTCTTGTGGCTATTATGTTAAGAATCCTATTTGCCTCTATTATGAATGGGGTGGCTATTAAGAAGGGACAGGTAGAGGCTCATGCTTTTCCAATTGTTTTCTTTTTTGGAATTATGGGATGTTTATATGTTGTGGCATTGCCGGATCTTGTCATCAGAGAACAGAATGAAGACATTCTTACAGCCCTTATGGAAATAAAGGGAAGACGGTAATAGTGTTAATAGAGGACGGATACAGATGTGAATAAGAAAATTACAGTGGTAATATTTGTGCAAAACGAAGAAATATATTTCGGCGATATGCACAAAAACATCCATTTACTGGCGTGGGTGTGAACTGTAACCCCAGATATGGAAAAGATAATTTCAAGACCTGGTTATTGTACAGCAAAACTTATAAATTTATAGATGGTTACAGGTTGACTTGCTTTGTAAACTATCTATAGGATGGAGTTGTTTCAAGTATATGTACATAATCAGGAGGGAAATGAAATGAACGGACTTAGGTATATTAGGACTCGTTGTAATCTATCAATAAGTGAACTGGCGGAGCAGTTAGGTGTAACCAGACAGGCGATTTGTTCTTGGGAGACGGGAAAGAAGGTTGTTCCGGAGAAACGAAAAGCTCAATTGGCATTCTTTTTTGGGCTTGATGAAGACTTTTTTGATGAGGTGGATGAGAAAAAGAAAGATGAACTTGTCATAAAGGCCATGTTCGCACACTTAGATGGTAATAAAGAGATGTATCTTTATAGACCAAAGGAGAACCCTATAGACTACAAGGAAACAATTACATATTATCTGGAAGACCGGGAAAAAAGTTTGGATGAAGAATATATACTTGCAAAAAAAAGAAAACAAGAAACACTGACAGAAATTAAGAAAAATATGGAATGCAAAAGTGAATCTGATTGTTTTATGTCTAAGATCTCACATTTAAATAGAGGCTGTGATATTTATGGGATTACAAGTAAACTGCTACAAAAAATGCGAGAACAAATAGCATTTTTAAAGATTCCTTTTCTCTTTGAATTAATGAATGTGTGGAAAGCAATGCTTTTAGCTTATGGAGTGATGGATGAAAAGCCTTTGATTGTACAAAACAGTATGAAACACCACGGAGAAGATAATGCATTTCTTCTACATCTGGCAGATGAAATTAGAACGCATTGGGAGGAAGAAAAGTCCTGGCAAGAAGAATATCATAAACAAGTGAAAGAGACCATTCATCACAATCAGGGAAACAAGAAAACAGAGGAACAGATAGTGGCATATTATTGATATAATTTATAAGTATGACATAGTAATTTAAGTCAACCATTTGGCTTACTTAAGGAGGTTCAAAATGAATAAGCAACAATTAGCAGCAAAAATCTGGCAATCCGCTAATAAAATGCGGTCTAAAATCGAAGCAAGTGAATATAAGGATTATATTTTAGGATTCATATTCTATAAATTCTTGTCAGAAAAAGAGGTGAAATACCTTAAAGCAAACGACTGGACGGATGAGTATCTGCCAGAACTAACAGAAGAAGATGCCGATACAGTTGAGAGTATCCAGAAGAATATAGGTTATTTCATAAGTTATGATAACCTATTTTCCACATGGCTTTCAAAAGGTAGCGATTTTACTGTGCAAAATGTACGTGATGCGCTTTCTGCATTTAACCGATTAATTAATCCAACACATAAAAAGGTATTTGAAGGAATTTTTGAGACACTGCAAACCGGGCTTTCAAATTTAGGAAATAATGCAGCATCACAGTCAAAAGCAGTTAGTGATCTTATTCAGTTAATTAATGATATCCCTATGGACGGCAAGCAGGGATATGATGTTCTCGGATTTATTTACGAGTATCTGATTGAGAAGTTTGCCGCAAATGCTGGTAAAAAGGCTGGTGAATTTTACACTCCTCATGAAGTATCTTTGCTTATGTCCGAAATTGTGGCTAATCACTTGAAAGACAGAGACAAAATCGAAATATACGACCCTACAAGTGGTTCCGGCTCACTGCTTATTAATATTGGTAAAAGTGCATCCAAATATATTGAGGGTGAAAATAAAGTAAAATATTATGCGCAGGAGCTTATAAAAAATACATATAACCTTACCCGGATGAATCTGGTAATGCGAGGCATTGAAGCCGACAATATCGTGACAAGAAACGGTGACACACTGGAGGATGACTGGCCATATTTTGATGAAAACGACCCAACAGGAAGTTACAATCCGCTTTATGTTGATGCAGTCGTTTCTAATCCTCCATATTCCCATGATTGGAACCCCAGCGACAAAGAAACGGATCCTCGTTATTCTGGTTACGGACTTGCACCTAAAGGTAAGGCAGATTATGCCTTTTTGCTGCACGATCTTTACCATATTAAGCCTGATGGAATCATGACCATTGTTCTTCCTCACGGCGTTTTGTTCCGTGGCGGAGAAGAAGGTGAAATTCGTAAGAATTTGATTGAAAAAAATAAGATTGATACTATTATTGGTTTGCCTGCTAATGTTTTTTATGGCACAGGTATTCCAACTATCGTTATGGTCTTAAAACAGAAGAGGGAAAATACGGATGTTTTGATTGTTGATGCCTCAAAAGGATATGTAAAAGAAGGCAAAAACAATAAGCTTCAAGCCTCAGACATTAAGAAAATAGTTGATGCTGTAAATTGCAGAGAAAGTGTAGACAAGTATTCAAAAGTTGTTAGCAGAGATGAAATCAGAGCAAATGGGTATAACTTAAACATTCCCAGATACGTTGATTCTTCCGAACCAGGAGAATCTTGGGATATTTATGCTTCTATGTTTGGCGGACTTCCTATTTCTGAAATTGATGAATTTAAAGAATATTGGGAAGTGTTCCCGAATCTTCGTTCGGCACTTTTTCAGAATACTTCTTCTGAATATTGTAAACTTGTTGTAGACGATATCAAAAAGGCTATTACGGAGCATGCTGAAGTAAAAGCCTTTGAAGAAAAATTCCAAAGCGCATTTGAGGATTTGGATGAATATCTATATGATGAATTGATCTTGAAAATGGAAAACCTGAGTATTTACAGAACAGAAGACTTGTTATCCGACAATATTTTTGCCAGATTGTCAGATATTTCGCTGATTGACAAATACAAGGCATACCAACTGCTTGACGATGACTGGAATCAGATTGCGGTAGATTTAGAAATTATTCAGACTGAGGGTTTTGGTGCTACAAAGGTAGTAGATCCTAACATGGTAGTTAAGAAAAAAGGGAATGACGAGCAAGAGGTACAGGAGGGATGGAAAGGACATGTGATTCCATTCGATCTAATACAGAGCACTTTGCTTGTAAATGATAAAGCAGCAATAACGGAGAAAGAAAATATACTTTTGGAAATTGCCTCAGAGTATGAAGAAGTACTAAATTCACTATCAGAAGAAGAAAAAGAACAAAATTTTGTAAATGAGGATAGTTTTGTATTCGCTGAGATAAAGAAAGCACTGAAATCAGAAAGCATTGAGCCAGAAACAAAAGAGAAGCTTAAACGTGTTGCAGAACTCAATTCTAAAGAAAAATCCTTAAAGGCTGAACTTAAGACTGAAAGGGCATTACTTGAGGAAAATACCAAATCGATTATAGAGAATTTGTCTGATGATCAGGTTGTTATTCTCCTTAAGGAAAAATGGATTAATCCACTTATTAAATGTCTTATGAGATTACCTGAAAATGTCGTAGCTGAATTGGTTGCAAAATTGGAGGCTCTTGCGAAAAAATATGAAATAACTTTCGAAGACGTTGAGTCACAAATCGAAGAAGCGGAAAAATCTCTATCTGCAATGCTGGATGAACTTGAAGGTGGCGAATATGATATGCTCGGATTAGCTGAATTCAAAAAAATACTTGGAGGTACCACTAATGACTAAAGAAACTGGAACCCCTCAGATTAGATTTTCTGGATACAATGATACTTGGGAACAGCGTAAGTTTCCTGAATTTGTTTCATTTTTTAATGGTTTGACTTATACACCAGATGATGTTCAGGAAATGGGAACATTGGTTTTGAGATCTTCTAATGTAAAAAATGGAGAAATTATAGATGCTGATAATGTATATGTGAATGATAAAGTTGCTACATCTGAGAATGTGCAGGTAGGTGATATTATTGTTGTTGTAAGAAATGGTTCGCGTGCACTTATCGGAAAACATGCACAAATTAAGGCTTCCATGCCAAATACAGTGATTGGAGCATTTATGAATGGAATACGTTCAGAACATTCTTCTTTTGTAAATGCATTACTTGACACATCGGCATTTGAAAATGAAATTGCAAAGAATATGGGAGCCACTATTAACCAGATTACGGGATATATGTTTTCCAAAATGGAGTTTATGGTTCCATCAGAGGAAGAGCAACAGCAAATTGGACAGTTTTTCTCCAAACTTGACCACCTCATCACTCTTCACCAGCGTAAGTATGACAAGTTGGTCAAAGTAAAAAAATCTATGTTAGAAAAAATGTTCCCACGTAAGGGGGCAAAAGTTCCGGAAATTAGATTTTATGGATTCACTGACGATTGGGAACAGCGTAAGTTCTCAGAAGGTGTATCCGAAATAGGGGATGGATTGCACGGCACACCTATATATTGTGAAGATGGAAATGTTTATTTTATCAATGGAAATAACCTTGTTGATGGAAAAATTGTAATTAGTGCAGAGACAAAGAAAGTAAATGAATGCCAGCAAAGTACAGCAGATAAATCGCTAGATGATACAACTATCCTTATGTCAATTAACGGAACAATCGGCAATCTTGCTTATTATTCTGGTGAGAGATTGATGCTTGGGAAAAGTGCAGCTTATATAAAGGTATCAGAATTCGATAAGAGATTTGTATATGCTTATCTTCAAGCACCTTCTGTTCAGGGGTATTTCATGGACAGTCTAACAGGTACAACCATTAAAAACCTTGGGCTAAAAGCTATTCGTGAAATGATAATGTTTATTCCACAAGATGTAGATGAACAAAAACGAATAGGAAAGTTTTTTGATTACCTCGACCACCTTATCACCCTTCATCAGCGTAAACTGGAAAAACTAAAAAATCTGAAAAAAGCTTGTCTTAAGAAAATGTTTATTTGAGATTGTGGGGGAGAGTTATGGCTTTTAATAAAGAGTCAGATTTTGAAGAAGCGTTAATAAAAATACTTTCAGAAAGAGGATGGGAAAAAGAAGTCCTTAAAAATTATTCTGAGAAAGATTTGTTACAAAATTGGGCTGACATCCTTTTTGAAAACAATAGGGACATTGACAGACTAAACGACTATCCTTTGACCGATGGTGAAATGCAGCAAATCTTAGAACAGATTGAGGCTTTAAGAACACCATTGAAACTGAATAGCTTCATTAACGGGAAAAGTGTGTCTATTGTTAGGGATAATCCGGATGATAAGCTGCACTTTGGTAATGAGGTCAGTCTAAAAATTTATGATCGTCATGAGATAGCTGCAGGACAAAGCCGGTACCAGATTGTACAGCAGCCAAAGTTTCCAACAAAGTCAAAACTATTAAATGACCGGCGTGGGGATTTGATGCTGCTTATCAATGGTATGCCAGTAATACATATAGAACTTAAAAGAAGTGGGATTCCAGTTAGTCAGGCTTGCAATCAAATTGAAAAGTATTCGTACGAGGGAGTTTTTACCGGTTTATTTTCATTAGTACAAATATTTGTTGCTATGGAACCTAATGAGACGGTTTATTTTGCTAATCCCGGAACGGATGGCAAATTTAATCCCGACTATTATTTTCATTGGGCAGATTTTAATAATGAGCCAATTAAAGAATGGAATACAATTGCTTCGACTCTTTTATCTATCCCTATGGCACATCAGCTTATTGGATTTTATACTGTTGCAGATGATTCAGATGGTGTCCTTAAAGTAATGCGCAGCTATCAGTATTTTGCTGCAAGTGCAATTTCAGATAAGGTTGCAAAAGCTAAATGGGAGGGAGATAATCAGCTTGGCGGGTATGTATGGCATACTACAGGTTCCGGAAAAACTATGACTAGTTTTAAGTCGGCGCAGCTGATTGCTAGTTCTAAAGATGCCGATAAAGTTGTATTCCTTATGGACAGAATAGAACTAGGAACGCAGTCTCTTAAAGAATATCGTGGTTTTGCGGACGAAAATGAGTCTGTTCAGGCAACAGAAAATACAAATGTCCTAATTTCAAAACTGAAGAGTTTAAATCCTGCAGACACGCTTATTGTTTCATCTATTCAGAAGATGAGTAATATAAAGGATGAAGTTGGCGGCCTAAATGCACATGACATTGAGATTATCGGCGAAAAACGTATAGTATTTATCGTGGATGAGGCACATCGTTCTACTTTTGGAGATATGCTGATTACAATTAAAAAAACATTCCCCAAGGCAATGTTTTTTGGCTTCACAGGAACCCCTATTCAAGAAGAGAATCAAAAGAAGAAGAATACAACAACTTCCGTATTTGGCAATGAATTGCATAGGTATAGCATTGCAGATGGTATCAGAGACAAGAATGTTTTAGGATTTGACCCGTATAAAGTGCTGACATTTAGAGACAAAGATGTTCGAAAGGTAGTAGCATTAGAAAAGGCGAAAGCTCAAACAGAAGAAGAAGCGATAGCCGATTCACATAAAAGTAAAATTTATTACAAATTCATGGATTCCAGTCAAGTTAAGATGGTTGGATACAAGGACAAAAAAGGGGACTATATAAAAGGTATTGAAGATTATATTCCCAATACACAATACATAACAGAGGAACACACTGTTACCGTCGTAAAAGACATTTTGGAAAACTGGACAACATTGAGCCGAAACAGCAAGTTTCACGCTATATTTGCGACCAGCAGTATTCCGGAAGCAATTAATTATTATCGCTTGTTCAAAAAATTGCAGCCAACACTAAAAGTAACGGCTTTATTTGACACAAATATCGATAACAATGATGGAGTACAAGTTAAAGAGGATGGACTTGTTGAGATTATTTCTGATTATAATACGAGGTACGGACAGGACTTTACCATTCCTACATTCGCAAAGATGAAGAAAGATATAGCGGCACGTCTTGCACATAAGAAACCTTATGGAAGAATTGCTAATGATCCTGCACAGCAAATAGATATTCTTATCGTTGTTGATCAGATGTTAACTGGCTTTGATTCAAAATGGATTAACACATTATATATGGATAAAATGCTTCGATATGAAAATATAATCCAGGCATTTTCCAGAACAAACCGATTATTTGGACCAGATAAACCTTTTGGAACAATTCGGTATTATCGCAGGCCACATACGATGGAACGGAATATCAATGACGCAGTGAAACTGTATTCCGGTGACAGACCGCTTGGATTGTTTGTGCAGCATCTCTCAGAGAACCTGGAACAGATGAATAATATTTTCTATGACATTTCAGAATTATTTAGAAATGCCGGTATTGCAGATTTTAACAAATTACCATCAGATATTACTGTATGCCGGAAATTTGCAAAAGGATTTAATGAGTTTAATGGCTATTTGGAAGCTGCCAAAGTACAAGGGTTCAAATGGGACATTCCAAAATATACTGATGAAGCAACTGGAACTTCAGTAGATGTCGCTATTGATGAGAAAACTTATTTGATATTGGTTCTTCGATACAAAGAATTGTCTGGTAGCAGCAATAACGAAGCGGATAGCAGTGGTGATGGTTCTATTCCGTACGACCTTGTAGGATATATTACAGAAATTGATACAGGCTTAATTGACTCTGATTATATGAATTCCCGCTTTGAAAAATACATTAAGCTGCTTCATACTGAAGGAACTAATGAGGAAGCTATCGAAAATGCTGAAGCAGAGCTTCATAAAACTTTTGCAACGCTTTCTCAGGAAGAACAAAAATATGCGAATATATTCTTGCACGATATTCAAAGGGGGGATGTTCTAGTTACCCCAGGGAAAACATTGAGAGATTATATCAATGAATATGTGACACGTGCGCGCAATGACCAAATTCACCAGATTGCGGTTGCACTCGGGATTAATGAAGATATGCTTAGAGATATGATGAGTTTGAAGCTTAACGAGAATAACCTTAATGAATTCGGCAGATATGATGAACTGAAAAAGACGGTTGATAAAGCTAAGGCCAGGATTTATTTTGAAAAAATTGAAAAAACCACAATAATTCCACCAAAGGTTAATATCAAAGTTGATAAATTGCTTCGCGATTTCATAGTAAGTGGTGGTTTTGAAATTCACTCACCAATTGATAATGAATAATTGAGTAGTTTGGAAGTAATTTTCGTTGTGGTGATCATAGAAGTACTATATGTTATACTAAATTCAGAGCTTGCAGAATTCTATCAAGAAAATGTGAACTCAAAGCTTTGATTATATATTTCAACAGAGGTGTAGTCTGTGGCGGTTAGTAATTAAAACTGTAGAAACTATTGATTGATCGAGATATGAGGAAGAGAGACTTATGTGCTACGGTGGGAATTAGCCATGCGTCAAAGGAAATATTCGGAAAGAATGAAAATGTCACTACAGATGTTTGGTAAAGATTTGTTTAGCACTGCGATGTGATATTGGCGACATTATGGAGATTACAGATAGCTCTAATAACTGAAGTGTGGAGGCAAGCTGAGCAATGGATACAAAGAAGCTAGATAAATGGGCAGAACTACTGTTGGATAAGGGAAAGCGCAATAATTTAATCAATTTTAAGGATACGAGAACATCAACCGTGGAGGTGCTGTTACCGTCTTCTGATGTGCTGTTTGAGAAAGTAGAAGGGACAGCATCTTTTGAGGTCATTGATCCAGAAATTATCGAAGAAGATGATTTGGAAAAATCTTCAGCGCCAGAGCAGCAAATTGATACGTTAGAAGAATCTTCAGAACTGAAAAATCGGCAGATTGGTGAACTAGAAGAGCCCGACACTTCAAACGGGAAAACTCGTTATTTGGCACAATGCGCTGGGAAAATCAAGCGGCAGAATCAAATTCTGCTTTATAATGCTGCTACAAATCCATTTACTGCTGTAAAAAATATCGATAAGAAGGCGCGGCAGTTCATTGAAGAAACCGGCGTCAATGTTGCTTACATGGCATTTGGTTTTATACATTGGAAAGAAAGCGCTTCCTCGAACAGTGTCTTCCGTGCGCCCATTTTGCTTGTGCCGATTCAGCTAGAACAAGCATCCACAGTAGACCCCTATTTTATCAAGTCGACAGAAGATGACATCATTGTAAACCCGACCTTTTCCTATAAAATGGACACAGAACAAGGGGTGAAACTCCCTGAGTATAACGATGAGGGACTTAATGCATACCTTGAGAAAGTAACGCATCTTGTGGCGAAACTTCAATGGACAGTCACGGCTGAATGTAAGATTGGTATTTTTTCATTCCTAAAGATTAATATGTACCGGGACTTGAAAGATAATGCAAAGACAATCCTTGCAAATCAGAATGTACGACAGCTCTTAGGTGAGCCAACCATCGCAGAAGGATTGCACGATGGGGAGGGAACTATTGGATCTGTTGTCAATCCGTTGATTGAGTTACATAGTGTGGTTGATGCAGACTCTAGCCAGATTGAAGCGATTGAAATGGCAAAGTCAGGAAAGAGCTTCGTTTTGCAGGGACCTCCGGGAACCGGAAAAAGCCAAACGATTACAAACATTATTGCAGAATGTCTCAGCGATGGTAAAAAAGTGCTGTTCGTTTCTGAAAAACTGGCAGCCCTGAATGTGGTTTATGACAAGTTGAAACATGCTGGACTTGCTGAGTTTTGCTTACAGCTCCATAGTCATAAGGCAAATAAAAAGGATGTCATCGCGGATATTTGCCATACCCTGCGTACGGGAAAAAGTGCGGTTTCCTCAAAAGCGGACGCTGAAATTGCCATCAAGGAAAAGGCACAGCATCAGCTAGATGCTTATGCAGTTGAGCTTCACAAGTTACGTCCGGTCATTGGAAAAAGTTTGTATCAACTGTATGAGTCTTATGCCGCATTTCACGTCACACCGGATGTTGAGTATTCTATTCCTCAGTTATCTTCTAAAGGCGAAGCGTACTTGACAGAAACAGTCGATCTTTTGGAACAGTATGTAGACTATATTCCATCCATTGGATATGATTATAGAAAGAATCCGTGGTACGGCTATATCAATCAGGACACATCTTATCAGTCAAAAAACGAAGTAAAGAGTGACCTTTCAGTTGTTTCACAATTCATGCAGACATTGATCCCCTTACAGCAGGAAATCTCTGAGAAGTATGAAATACAGTGTGTCAGCGTAGAGGACGCACAGCTTTGGAACAGATTCTTCGGTTTTGCAGCAGTATCCAAGCTGATTACACCGTCACTTTTGAATCGGGAACATTTTGACGCAGTAAATTCTGTCCTTCGCACGTTGCAAGGGCAGAGCGCGGATATTCTTGCTGCCCGCTCTGTGTTGAGTGCAGTGTTTGATGACGATGTCTATAAGCTAGATGGAGCAGCGTATCATAAGAAGCTGACAAAACAATTTAGCGGAGCTTTCTCAAGACTTTTTAATGCTGAGTACAAACAGCTTATTATAGACCTGCGCCTATGCAAGAAAGATGGAAAGAAGCCATCCTATAATGAAGCTGTTACCATGACAGAAAGACTTGCCTATTATCAGCAAAAGAATTTGGAGTTTATTGAAGTAGAAGCACCCATCAAGACATTTCTTGGTGAAGCCTATCATGGGGTTGAATCTGAATGGGATTATGTGGCGGAGCAAATGTCTGAGATGGAAGCAATATTCTCTAGTGGCATTGCGTTCGGTACTTTGGAAAACTATGACGATTTCACTTCTGAACGAGATATGTTTACAATTTATCATCAGAAACTTAACGAGAATATGACTGTTTGTAGTTCTGATACATTCAAGCGAGCTGATGGTTACTTTGACCGAGCAATCTTGAACGTCCACTCTGCATCGTGTAATCTGGTATGGGCGAGATTAACGGACTGTCTAAATGAAATGGGTAAGTTGGATAACTGGTGCCATTTTTGGAGACTTCTTTCCAAACTGGATGAAAAGCAGGTTGTGCCTTATATAAATGCTGCTATTGGTCAGAATATAGAGCTAAAGCATATTGTCGGCGCATTCCAGAAGCAATTCTATTATCAATGGATCGATTCGATTATATCTGAGAATCCGGTTTTGTCTGCATTCAACCGGATCTCGCAGGATAAAGCGCTTCGTACTTTTGCCGAGAAAGATACCGAGCAATTTGAAATCAATAAGGCAAAAATCCGTGCAGAACTGTCATCTATGCGCCCGTCGCTTGACATGATTGCGTCTGGGAGCGCATTGGCGATCTTGCTTCGTGAAGGCGAGAAAAAACGCAAGCAAAAAAGCATTCGTTCGCTACTTGTCGAAACAGGTGAGCTTGTTCAGCGAGTAAAGCCATGCTTTCTGATGTCTCCGTTGAGCGTCAGCACCTTCCTCGCATCCGATTCTGTTCATTTTGATGTAGTTGTATTCGACGAGGCATCACAGATTTTCCCTCAGGATGCAATCGGCGCAATCTATCGGGCAGACCAGTTAATAGTTGTAGGTGACTCTAAGCAGATGCCACCTAGTAATTTCTTCAATGCTACCACTGAAGTAGAGGACAATGATGAAGAAACCGGAGATGTAACAGATTTTGAATCTATTTTGGATTTGTGTACAACATCCATGCAGCAGCTTCGGCTTCGCTGGCATTATCGCAGTCGTTACGAACAGCTTATTACTTTCTCCAACAAGAATTTTTATGACAGTGATCTTGTAACGTTCCCGTCTTCTAAGGCCGATGCACCTGGAATTGGTGTAGACTATTATCACGTAGACGGCACTTTTGATCGTAAAACTCATACCAACTGGAAGGAAGCGGAGTTCATTGTTGACTTGATTTATCAGAATATTGAGAAATACCCGAACCGCAGTCTTGGCGTGGTTGCGTTCAGCGTAGCGCAGCAGGACTTAATTGATAAACTGCTTTCTAAGCGGCGGCAAAGCACACCAGAAAAAGAATACTTCTTCAAGAATGATAGGAACGAGCCATTCTTTATTAAGAACCTTGAAACTGTGCAGGGCGATGAGCGAGATACAATCATTTTCAGTATTGCTTATGGTATTGATGCACAAGGACGTATGTTGCATAATTTTGGCCCGCTGAATCGTGCCGGCGGTGAACGAAGGTTGAATGTTGCAGTTACCCGTGCAAAATGCAATGTCCAATTGGTATCTTCTATGCACTATACGGACATTGACTTGAATCGTACATCCGTAGAAGGCGCAAAACTGCTTCGTGAATACCTTGACTATGCCGAAAATGGCAGCATTGCGCTAGAACGAGCAATTTCCGTCAGTCCGTTTGAACAATTTGATTCTGATTTTGAATTTGAGGTGTGCGACTACCTGAAATCTAGAGGATTTACAGTAGATACACAAGTTGGCTGCTCTGGATTCCGTATTGATCTCGGATTAAAGCTACCAAACAGCTCCGATTATGTGCTTGCGATTGAGTGTGATGGTGCAACATATCACTCATCTAAAAATGCACGCGACCGTGACCGCCTGCGACAAGAAATTTTAGAGCGCATGGGTTGGAAATTCTATCGCATCTGGTCTACGGACTGGTTCAGGAACAAACAGGTTGAGCAGCTTCGGCTTTTGGAGACAGCTGCGGATGCAGTTAAAAATCCATCAAAATCAGAAGTAAAGTCAGCCGATAGCCAGTCGGCAAAAACATTTGAAGAAGTAGTAGTCGAAAAGCATTTTGAATTTCCTGCGTATAAGGCTGCAGATTTTTATGAGATTTGCCGACATCATCAGTGGAACGATTTCAAGGCAATCGTTAAGGAAATTTTGGAAGTGGAGGCACCTCTATCGGAAGATTTGTTCCTAAAGCGCATGGTGTGGTATTTTGATCGTGAAAAAGTTACGAATATCGTAAAGAGTGACTATGAGCAACAGATGTACGGATATCAGCGCTACGGCATTATCCGAAGAAATGGATTTTTGTATTTGAATAACGGAAAAGAGGTTCAGTTTAGAGGTCCAGGCGATGTTGAGCGTGACATCAAACAAATTGCACCAGAGGAATTAGCAGCTGGAATGTTTGAGATTCTGAAGCAAAATGTGACTGCAGATAAGAGCGGGCTGTACCATTCTTTGGCTGAACAATGCGGAGTGACACGCGTTGGCAAAGCCATTAATGAGGCAATGGATGCTGCACTGAATGTGCTAAGTGATCGCATTATCGTTGATGGTGAGCAGATTTCCATTAAGTAAACCCTCTGAAACAAAGGTTGTACTTTTATACTCTCTTGACGAGAGTCTGCTCCAGTTGCTAAAGGTTAATATAATATTTGATATTTTTTTGCGATTTTATAGTGAGTGGAGGTTTTGGAACTCAACCGTCAACTGATGATGAATAATTGAGCAGTGAAGGTGACGTCTAAAAGACGCAACTAAATGTATGGGGTGACGTCTAAAAGACGTTGCCCTTTCATTTTTGCATATTTTGGTATAGCCGGGGTTATAGGGATCGCCCTATTCCAGATGCCGTAAGCAGATGGTTTGCCTAAATTGCCTGCAACTTTAGGCGTATCCTGTTATTATTTTTAAGTATTTCCTTCTATATGTTGTTCCTGATTCCGCTTTTGGAACCGTGCAGTATTTTCAATACTTTCGGCGATTCCGGGAGCGGAATTTCTTTGTGCAGTCGCACGAAAATTTACAGAAAAAATGTTTATAAAGAAAATTACAATTCCGCGTGCGGACTAATACGGATTGGCTGCATAAATGCCCCACATATTGTTGAATGACGAAAGGAGGGCGTTGCCAATGGATATGTCAAAGTTCAAGAAATTCGTGGATTTTTATGAAATCTATGAATTAGTGGCAAATGGGGAAGAGACGATCTCCGGTATCAGAGATGCCTTACGCCTTGAAAAGGGACTGTCTGGTGGAAATCTGCAGAGACGAATAGAGTACTTAAGTTCGGATCCCCCATTTCTTACGGTGAATCAGGACTGGGTAAAATTTGAAAAGGAGAGCTTTGCCGGGATTTTGATGGAACTGATCGAGGGACTGGGGTTACGAGACAAATTTATTCCGCCCCATAAGAAAGACGAGGAAATACAGGAAAAGGTAAGACGAGAACTGGAGCGGAAGGTCTTAGTGGCAAGTACAATTGAGGTGGGGCCGGAAGAAAAAATGTCCGATGGTTTGTTTTTGGTTGACCCGGAATATTACCTTGATGTGGATGCGTGTGTGGCAAAGTATGGTGGGGAACTGGATTCTTTTTATGAAGAACTGGAATCAGATGACCCGGGAAAGAAGGGATTTGATCCGGGCAGGGAACTGACAGAGAGAAACTATGCACTTAGAACAATGAAGACTGTTGGTACAAGGAGATTTTTTTCAAAGCGGATCCGGGACAATAAAGAAGTAGCAGAATTTGAACAGTCCTATGGATCGGTCAGCCCAGTTAGCGATAAGAGACAGGAGAAACGAAAGGAAATTTTACGGAACCGGTTCATTTCACTCAATAAAATTATAAAGTCAGACAAGCTTACGAATCAGGAAAAACTCATGATGTATGCCATGAACTCAGAGTACCATAATACAAATGTCGAACGGCTGCTGAATTATGCCGGGGAACATTGTCTCAATGCCGATCTTTTGATCTATATTTTGGAAGACCCGGATGTGTGTACCACTTATGAAAATACTGTGGGTTTCTTAAGCCAGTTTGCACAGGCAAGTGAATTTAAGATGAAGCTGGAACTTGCGAGGGAATTGATTGAAGGGAAATGGTACATTACTGCAGAATATGATGGGAAAAAGACAAAATTTCAGCTGGTTCCGATTGACGAAATCAATGAATTGAGAAAAAGTGTAGGACTCCCGGCAAGTCAGTATACTTATAGCGCAAGGAATAAGGATCAGGAACAGGAAGAACCAGTGAGTAAGCCGGATTTTGTAGAGAGAGCACCTGCAGGTGACAGTGTTGATCTGCCGGAGGACGGCTTTTCCATGCCTCCGATGGATGATGAACCATATCCGTTTTAAGAGGGGACAGTATATGAGCAGAGTGTTTTTGTCCATGACTGATGAAGAAGTTTGTGCCTTGGATGCAGCCAGAGAAAAAGTGGGAATGACAAAGTCACAGTATGTCAGATATCTGATGTCCAGTAAAAAAGATATTCGTCCACCAACCATCCGATACAGGGAACTGATACATAAGCTGGATGCTATCGAAAAAGATCTTAAAGTAATAGCAATGAAGGAAAGCCTGACAGATACAGAACGAATTTGCATTATGACAAAGTTGGAGGATATAAAAAATTTGTTGCATGGAAAATTTATGGGAGGAAAAGAATGAAGACAACATTATCCGTATATGAGTGTGGAGAATTCCACAATTTGGGAAAAAGTTTCATAGGAATAGAAAGCGCAGAAGAGGCAGTAAGACTTTGGGAGAGCATTCCGGCTTGCAATCTGAATGGAATCAAAGCCATTAACATCTGTACAGAGGATGATCACGGAGAGGAAATTGAGGATTTTGAGGTGATTTATGGTGGTGTCATGCATCTTGAAATGCTTAAATATTATCCTGAGACACGAAAAAATGCGGAAGCCGTCAGATACATGAAAGAACTGCAGAACCTGATTCCTAATCTCCGTGTAGAGGGGCAAATGCCATGTATTTCTGATGACATTGAGAAGGCACCAGCGCGACACAGACAGCACCGGTAAAGGAGAAAAGATGACGAATACAGAAAAAGAATACACAATGGAAGAATTGGTACAACTTATCAATTCTCAGGAGAACGATTTTATTATTGAGATCAGTCTGGAGGGTGACGATGAATAATTTTAAGCCGGTATATAAGGGACAGTTGGAAATGGCATCCATCCGGCTGGTAAAAGATGCACCGATCATGAGTGAAAACGAAATCCATAATGCCGGGGATGCTGTAAAATTGTTGGGAGGATATCTCTGTGAAATGGATAGGGAAGTACTGTGCATTATAAATGTGAAAACAAATGGAATTCCGATTAACTGCAGTATTTGTAGTATAGGTGTAGTAGATCAGACGATTGCACAGCCAAGAGAGGTGTTGAAAACGGCAATTCTGTCAAATGCAGCAGGTATGATTATCATGCATAATCATCCAAGCGGTACATTGAATCCCAGTAAACATGATACCATGTTTACCGATCAGATAGCAAAGGTATGCCAGATGGTGGGGATTCCGTTGTTGGATCATATTATTGTCGGTGGTGATAATAGTGAATATTTCAGCTTCGCAAATAAGAAACTCCTCCCAAAGGAAGAGGTATCCTTTGAAACAGATTATCGGAAACTGGACCTTAAGCAAAGTGCTGTGGCAGAGAATACGGAAATGTTAGTAAGACCCAGGCATCATAGATAAAGCACTGATTATGGGACATTATAACTGGCAGTATTATAGGTAAGAAATAGGACAGCTAGAATGTCAGGGGGTGTTATGATATGTTAAACAGAATTATATATTGGATAAATAATCATTTGCAACAAGCAAAGGGATATCAATGCTTCTGCCCTACCTGCAGGTACTATGAGAAATGCAGGGAAGAGAAAAGCGTATGGGAGAAAACGAGAAACTAGATAACAGAGAGTAAAGTAGGCATCCATCTTGGGTGTCTATTTTATTGAAAAACTGCGAATTATGAAGAAACATAGCCCACTTACAGAGTGAACAGGAACACACAGGAGGAGAGCGGTTATGTTTGAATATGAAAAGTGCATTCAGGAGGTTAAAGAGGCTGGAATAGAGTTCACAGAAGCGGAAAAGACTTATATCCGTTGTGCCAGAATTAACGGTATTGATCTTATCGACTCATTATATGAAAAGTACATAGAGCAATTTGTCAATAATGACAGTGATAATGCAGATGATGAATACCTGACAATTCTGACTACGGTGCTTACAATCAGAGATTACTTTGACAAGAACATGGTGGAGTTAATTAAGCAGCTTGTGCGGATGAAAGCAGTAAGGAAGTGATCGGATGGCAGAAAGAAAAACAAGAGAAGAAAAAATGAGTGCTGTTCAGCAGAAGCTGGAAAATGGGGTGCGAGAAATATTCTCTTCGGAAAAGTACAAGGAATACATCGCTGCCATGTCCAAGTTTCCCAGATACAGTATAAATAATTGTATTCTGATTGCCAGCCAGTATCCAGAGGCTTCGCTTGTCTGCGGTTACAGGAAATGGCAGAAGGAATTTAACCGTGTGGTTAATAAGGGGGAAAAGGGAATTATGATCCTGGCACCCTCAAAAGGGAAGGTGGAAGTTGAAGAAGAGCTGTATGACGACAACCACAAGGCGGTATTGGATGAAAACGGGAAACAGAAAACGGAGATCGTTACCAAAGAGTATCAGACTTTTATCCCGGTATATGTCTTTGATGTAGCACAGACCCAAGGAGATCCATTGCCCTTATTGGCAACAGAATTAAGCGAACAGGTGGAATCTTTTGAAGATATCAAGAGGATATTGGAAGAAATCAGTCCAGTACCTGTATATTATGAAGATATACAAGGGGAAGCAAAGGGATATTTTAGCTTTGTAGAACAAAAGATTGTGATAAAAGAATCTCTACCGCAACTGCAGACAATAAAAACTATGATTCATGAGATTGCTCATGCGACATTGGGGCACGGCAGCAAAGAAGATAAGTTTGATCGATCCAGTAGAGAAGTACAGGCAGAATCTGTTGCATACTGGGTAGCGCAGATGATCGGATTGGATACTTCGGAGTATTCTTTCGGGTATATTTCCGGGTGGAGCAAGGACAAGGAAGTATCGGAACTTAAGGAGCATTTGGAGTTGATTAAGGAAACTGCGGATAAGATATCTCATGCAATAGAAGAGAAATTGAAGGAGATAAAACCGGAGCAGGAAGCTTCAAAAGTATCTGAACAGGAGATTAACTATAATTCCAGTCACAGAGCAAGAAAATAGAAGACCCTATATTTTCAGGGAGATGTAAAAAATGTAACACAATGTTTATTGTGTTACATTTTTCGTTTCATTTTATTACGAACTGGCAAAGAGTAGGGTCCACATATACAACGTAAGGAAAATCCGAAAAAATAGGAGGTAGACAGACGGATGAATTATTTGTTTATGGGATCTTTAATCGAAAGAGAAAAAAAGTTCACCGGAGACAAACAGATCAAAGCGATTGTAGAGAAGCTGTTAAATGGTGTTATGGGAAGGGAGATGAAGAAGGATGCTTAGTTTTAAAGAGTTTCAGGAATATGTGATGGATCATATTAGGGAATATCTGCCGGAAGAATATGCTAATGCAGAGGTATCTGTCAGAACCGTTCAGAAGCTGAATGGTGTAACGTTGCAGGGACTTGAAATTTGGACACCTGAAATGAAACAGGGTACGGGTGTGACACCAACAATCTATCTTAATGGCATATATGAAAATTATGAGAATGGGGTAGATTTGGAAGTCATCATGGAACATATCGGTAATCTTGAGAGACAGTCAATGGATTTGCCGGAAGATGTGGCAGAAATCAAGGAAAAGTATAAGGATGTCAATTATGTAAAAGATCGACTTATCGTGTCTCTTATCAGTGCGGAAAGGAATGTAGATTTTCTAAAAGATAAGCCTTATAGAATGTTGGAAGATCTTGCCATTTTTTATAAAGTGCTGATAAGTAAAGATGGCAATGGAACAGGGACGATTACTGTTACCAACAATCATATGGAGTACTGGGGATTAACTGAGGAACAGTTATATGAAACTGCGATCAAGAACAGCAACGTGTTAGAACCACCATCCATTGATAAACTAACGAACGTAATGGCAGACCTGATGAAAGCGCAGGGAATGGATGAGGATATCATCGAAAATCAATTAAAAGAAGATGATGTAGATATGTATGTTATTAGTAATACCACAAAGGCGAACGGAGCAAGTGTTATTGTCTATAGCGATGCATTACAGCAGGTGGCAGAAAACCTGAGTAGTGATTTATATATTCTGCCGTCCTCTATTCATGAAGTACTTGCGCTGCCTGTAGGAAATAAGGATGTAGATAGTCTGGAAGAGATGGTAAGATGTGTTAATCAGACGGAGGTTTCACCGACAGAAGTATTATCGGACAATGTCTATAAATATGATGCTGAAAGCAGAACACTATCTCTTGCAAGTGCAAAAGCAGAAACAGTTAAAGAAACCGCTGTTTGTGAGCCTTCGGGGTACACTGGAACTGTAAATGAGGTCGCAAGACCCAGACATCACAGATAAAGGAGAGAAGTTATTATGGAAGTAACAAGTATCAGAATGAATCTGCTTAATAATGCAGGAGGAATCAAAGCAATCGGTAGTTTTTCACTGGACGATGCGTTTGCAATTCGGGGAATCAGAGTAATGGAAGACAGCAAAGGCAGAAACTTTGTGGCATTTCCTTCCAGAGAAAGATCTAATGGAGATTATGAGGATATTGCATTCCCCTTAAGTAAGGAATTTTACCATAAAATTACGGATGCGATCATGACGGAGTTCAATCGTATGCGTGAGGAAGTGGCTGCAAAGGTGTCTAAGGCAGATCAGGAGCAGACGGAAAACGCTAACGAAGAACAGGCACAGAAGGAAACATCCCATAGAGGAAAGGGTAGATAAGGAGGGGTGTAAATGCAGATTTCAGAAGTACGCCTGAAAAAGCGGGAAGGAGACTCCAGATTTTTGGCAAGTGGCTCCATCACTTTTGAAGGTCAGTTTGTTGTATCCGGGATCAAGGTAATGAGATCCAATGAAGGGCATTTGTTTGTAGCGTATCCTTCCTGGAAGAACTCAGATGGGGAATATAAGGATGTATGCTTCCCTATGACTAAGACCCTTAGGGAAGATATTACTACACAGGTACTGGCGAAGTATGAAGAATTATAAAAAGTAGTGGAAGCGGAACTGCCTTATGGTGGTTCCGCTTTTTTGGAGGATTGAGATGGAAGGGATTGTAGCAAAGATATGGAATATCAAAGAGGGCACCATGGGGAGAGGCGCTGCAGTACAGATTACGGATTCCATTTCTTATATTACAAATAGTGAAAAGTGTGACGGCGTTATAGTTAATGACGATTTTATGCAGGTAGGAAGAGAAGTTTCCTATGTGATAAATGATATTAAAACGCTACAGGGATTGTATGTTGGAGGACGGCATATTTCGGATATACAAAATGCAACGAATGAAATGATGCAGGTGAAGGAGTTTCATAACAAGTTGGGTGGAAGAGTGGCATTACATGGCATTGTTTCCCTGCCTGTGGGGGAATCGGGGAAAGAAAATGCCGGGAAATTAATGATGCTTGCAGATGATCTTTTAGAAGAGATATTTCCAGATCATCAGGCGATATATGCGGTTCACACGAATACAGAGAATCTGCACGTTCATTTTGTGGTCAACACGGTAGCCTTGAACGGAAGAAAGATCCATATGGATCACAATTTTATGAGGAAAGTATTTGATCCGTACTTAAATAAGCTGGCAAGACAATACGGATTTTCTCCTAATATAGCATGGGAAGAAGAGAAGGAACCGGATGAGATCAAGTTTTCAGACAGGGTAATAAAACTAAGGCAGATCGTGGATACCGCTATAGAATGGTCGGATGATTTTGACTCTTTTTTACATAATTTACGAAGTCAGGGCATTCAGGTAAACTGCGGAAAATATTTGTCATTAAGAATGGATGGAATGCCTAGGGCAATCCGGAGCTTCAGACTTGGAAGCAGATACACGATAGATGCCATCAGGGACAGACTGCTTGGTAAAAGGGAAGAATTGATCCGAAGCGAAGTAGGAGACCATATCTTTGCAGGAGGATCCCCGGCACAGATCTATGTAAAAACTACACCACTCAAAAAATATGCGGATATGGATGCAGAAGAGAAAAAAGAAGCGATCCGTATGTTAAAACTGGGGAGAAACCCATGGAGAGAACAATATAAAAGTAATTGGCAGTTACAGCGAATTGCGGAGGAATTCCATAGGACAGCCAATATTTATGAACTTATCAGAACGTATGCACCGGATATCGGAAATGTAAATGATGCACTCAGAAATATTATCCAAAAGCAGAAGGAGATAGCAGAAGAAAAGAAAGTTGTGAAAACAAAATTAAGGGATTACAAACCGATTATCGACCTGTATAAGGAAGCAGTGAAACATGAGAAACGAGCATATCTGTATGAATTTGCCGGATGTGATGAGTACCTGTCAGATTATCTGGAATACAAGATGCTTGTGGACAGGCTGGAAAAAGGATACTCCAAAACCATAAATGAAGTGGCAGAGTATGTGGAAGAGGAAGAAAACCAGATTTTGTATGCAAAGGCGCAGGCAAAGGAATTATCCAGTGCTTATCATACAATCCTTCGTTTTGCGCAGAACGAATTAAGGCAACAGGAAGCAGAGTATATGTCCTTATATGAAGCGATTGGTTATGCAAAGGCAAGGACGGCTGCGGTGCATCAGGGAGTATTTGAAAGTAGCATCAAATACATTGCAGCGGACAGCGTGGACGAGGGGTATATCAGAGTAGTGATACTGCCGGATATCGTGGGAGGAACCCGGACGGTGACGGCTACCGTTTCTGCATATGACAAAAATGGCAAACTGATAAAAGAATTTTCTTCCAAAGAAGTAAACGTAAAGGAATTTAATCAGAACCTATCAGAGCTTAAGGCAGATATGGGATTCTACAGATGCCATATCTTTGACAGTGCCGATGGGGCAAGGGCGTTTATGAAAGCGCAGGAAGAGAAAAAAGAGAAGAACCGCATTAAGAATTAGTACAATACGTGTCCCACATGAAGGGTAGAAAGGAGAGAGCCATGAGTAAATTATGTTACGAACCAAGAACGGAAAGTAAACTCATACAGCAATCGGAAATCTACCCTGTTTTTTCATCCTATCAGGATAAAGAATTGAAAGAGCGGTTCCAACAGCTTAAGGCAAATGTTTGCGATCTGAATCCTGCGCTGGTGGCAAAGTGTATTACCGGCACAGAACAGGATTTTATCCTGCTAATGAACCGGGCAAAAGACTTTATCCGGGAAAGATTCCGGCAGGCTTCCATGGAAGAGGAAAAGAGATTGCTTCAAATGTTTAAGGAATGCGTATTTGGATATTATGTCCTGACACCACTGATCGAAGAAAAAGAGATCTCGGACATCAAAGTGCTTGATTATAACCACATCGTAGTAAAGGCAAAGGGGAAAAGATATATTGCAGACTGCAGTTTCTATAGCCCGTCTGACTATAATGACTGGTTTATGAGAATTCTGCGTATCCAAAGGATGGGAAAGAGTGACGATGCAGCATTATCCCACAGCACGGACAGAAAAGGGGTAAAGGACTACTTCTTACGAATTGATACACAGCTTGGCTGTATCACTTCCACAGAAAAGAACAATATCCATATCCGAAAGATTCCGAAGCAGAAACTTTCATGGGATTACTTAAAAGAGAATGGGATGTTAGATGATGAAATGGAAATCTATCTTAAGGACCGGATTGCTTCCGGGTATGGGTTTTTAATCTCCGGGAGGGGAGGATCTGGAAAATCCACGCTTTTAAATAACATGATCGACTGCATTCCCTATGACGAATCCGTACTGGTATCGCAGGAGTCGGATGAACTTTATTCGGAGCATCCGCAGATTCAGTTTGAACATACGCTGTCCGTAAAGAGAAAGGACTGCAGTATTGAGTATTCCTTGGAAGATGAACTGCGCCTTGGACTTTTACAGGATATTGATAATTTTGTGATCGGAGAGATCAAGGGCGGAGAAGCACTGTATGTGTTTACCACAGCTATGAGTACCGGGGCAAGGTTTTTTGGAACAATTCATGCTAATACAGCCGCAGGATCCGTAGTGAGACTGGCGCAGTGTGCCAGATATATCTCTGATTATTCTATGGAAACATTGGAGGAAATGCTTACCGCAGTCCCTCTTGTTCTGATCCATATGAGCCGGTTTGCCATAGATGAAATCTTGGAAATAGCCGGCTGGGATGAACGGCATCAGAAGTTGAAATGGAAGGAAGTATATGTGAAGGGGGACTTGGAATGTACCTGATTCTTAGTATAGTAACAGGAATCTATCTGATTTTGTCATCTGTCCGGGACTTGAAAGAACGTATGATATATAGTTTCCCGGCAATCGTACTGGCATTGGCATGGGGGATCCATTCTGTAGAACTTTATGAAAATGAGTATGGATTTTTACTGGGAGCCTGGATTGCAACGGTAGTTTTGTGGTTTTTATTTCGGAGATTTTCCATATGGGGTGAGGGTGATAACGATGTCTTTTTATTATTTGCCGGAGTATTACTTTGTACGCTTCGGTTTCGGACAGTGCCATTTCTCATATTTGCAGCAAGCAATCTTCTGGCATTGACCCAGATCGGAGCCGTGTTTGTCAGCTTGATCGAAGCAAAGGTGAAAAAGGAAAAGGTGACCAGTCAAAGTAAAATAGCGGTTGTACCGGGACTTTGTATTGTGGTACTGGGAATCCTGCTCTACGGAATCTGTGTGCGAATAGGAGTGATAGCGTAGTGAATGAATTGGAAGTATTAAAAAAAGAGTTGCCGGAAATGGTATCTATTATGAATGCACTTCCGGGAAATCGGTTTGATATGAAATCAACACAGACGATTCTGATTGTGCAACGGAGAATGGAGCAGTCTGAATTATCGAAGCAGCTTGGCATATTTGCACAGCTTTTGTCTAAAAATGAACCTGCCACAATGGATGATCTGGTAGCTGCTGCAGTGGCGTATGTAAGGATTAAGACACTGGTAGAGGGGAATGAAACAGGGTATTCTCCGGTGATTGTCAGAGAACTCGTTAAGGAATATAAAACTCAACAGACGAAACTTAGGAACATTCTTCGTTTGTCTAAAGTGAATATCCTTACAGCAGAAAGCTATCAGAGAGCAGTGATAGAAAAGACTATTTTGAAATCAGAACGCTTTTTATCAGCTTTTGAGAAAGAGATACAGGATCTGGAAGAAGTGATTGCTAAGGAACCAAAGAGTTTAATAAAGCCCAAAGAGCCGGATCCTATCACAGAAGATGTGAAAGAACTTCCCACAAAACCAAGAAAATTCCATGGGATACAGGTACCCAAAAAGATTATTGGATTTTGGGAAGAGGTTCAGAAAAAGAATCAGATTACGCAGGAACTTAAGGAGGAAGAGGCCAGGTATGCATCCTCAAGGTGCAGGGAGATTCCTTTTTATGATTCCACACTGAACTATTCGGACAAGTATATTTGTAAGGATGTTCCGGCATTCTCCCTGTATAAACGAAGAGAAAGTATCTACTTTGGAAAAACGGAGAACGGAGCAGCCGGGATATACAACAATCGGGATAAAAGCCTGTTTGAACTTATGAACGTGAATGAGGATTTTGTCCAGTTCATGACAACCGATCTGCTTAGTGGAGAGTATCAGCTTACTCCGTTTTCCGGTGCAGAAAAGGAAGCAATGGAAGTGTATTTTAACTTTATTTGTGCCTGTTTTGAAGCATACATTGGAAAGCTCACTACCGTAATGGAGTATCTTAAGTTCAAAGATTATTATAACAGGCTGATGCTTATGAGGATTTCTTTGGAAGAAAAGCAGTTAGCTGACTACTATAGAGCGTTACAGCTGGCAGATTCCTATATGGAGTATATGAGAGGGTATGACCTGAGTGTTTCGGATGACAGAGAAGAGATTATTAAAAACATCACATCGGAAAAGAACTTAAATTATCTTGGGGATCTGCAGATCATTTTGGACAACCATGTAATCTGCAGTGAGGCAAAGGATAAAATCGGGCAGCTACAAGAGGAAATCTGGTACTTTCATGGAAAGGAAGAAATAACAGAGGACATGGAAGAGATCCCGGTGGATTTCTTGGGGGCAAAGGTGATTATCCAGTTTTTGAAGGAGGAAAAAGTAGTAGATGAAGCTTTGTTTACACCGGAGAATCTGGAACAGGCCGTGTATGATTACCTCACAAGAAAAGCGGAAGTGAAAAAAATAGGTATTGAGAGAAACGGAGAGAGGAACTTTTTGTTCATCTGCAGAAACGGAAGTGTTTCCATGCCGGTAATAAATCGGAAGATGAAAGAAAACTGGAAGGAAGCCGACAGAGATTACTATGAAGCTGTGGAAGAAAAAATAGCAAATAAAATTTTGAAACTGGGAGGAACAGAGGATGAAGACGGAACATATTAAGATTTTGATTTTCGCAATAGCGATTTCTTTTGTAATGGTGGTAGCGTTTTACATTTATTTTGGCAAAGGGAAAGTAGAACGTGAAAAAGGAGATGCGGATGTTATAGAAACTGTTTGTGAGGAAACGGCTGTAACAGATGTGGAGGAAATACCGGAAGAGGAAGGAGCAAAGGAAGCTGTAGACAGCAGAGCAGTTTATGATTCTTTTTCAAAGCTGCAGATAGAAAAAATATACACAAAGACTGTGGATGACGGGAATGGAAATCAGACAATGCAGTTTCAGACATACTATCTTTCCGATGTGGACATAGCTGCAATGACAGATGCTACATCGGATTATACGCAGGCGGTAGGGACAGAAGCTTTTGACAGTGAGAAGATTTCGGGCATTTCGTTTGAGGAAGCCTTTGGTTTTTCGTACAAGACCTGCAAGGATCTGTATGAAGTGATGGAGACAGCAAGGCTGACCATGGGTTTCAATGCAGAGTATGAAGATGCCAGACTGGATGACAATAAGAAAAATTTGCTTGGGGAGGAAAGCTATGTCTATGAAAAAGACTGCAGTATTTTGGAGCAGCTGCTTGCAAATGTAGACTACGATACGCTGATTCAGAAAAAATGTGCCTATTCTGTAGAAGAGATGGAAGGAACGAAATATCCGACTTCTTTTACAGCGGTGGTTCAGTATGTAAAGGGGAATGTAACATATACAAAGACTGCATATCTGGGATTTGCAGGGGGAAATGCGGATGAACTTTTGGAGGAAGAAAATACCTGTAAGAGTAACGATGTCTGTGGAGCCTGTGGGGAGACCGAAGAATGTAGTCAGGGCTGCGGTGGAAGCTGCTGTAAATAAAGGGGAAGCATTATGAATAGCAAGAGTAAATTAAAATATTTGACAGTGTTGTGCGCTTTTTTAGCAATGCTACTGTTGCCATGCAAAGTGTATGCAGCCTGCCATAACGTATCCTGCGGATGCAGGGCAAATGGAATCATGTCATGCGCCGGGGCAACCTGCTGGTATACGGATTCCGATGGATGCTCCGGTCATAGCTGGTATCTGTATGATGAATATGGGGCAACCTGTATTTCCGGTGGATCAGTGGAATACCATTGCTCAATCTGTCCGGGAAGACGAATTACATCCTCCCCTCCACTGGGGCATGACTGGGGATCCTGGTATTGTGTGAACAGTTCTACTCATAAGAGAAGCTGTAGAAGATGTGGGCTGGAACAGTATGAAGGACATAATCTGTCAGGGTGGAGAGCGCATGGAGACGGTTATTATAGCAGAAGCTGTTCTGCCTGTGGATATACACAGACGAAGGGAATTTTTGTCAGTGCATCTACTTACAGCTGGACAGCAGACAATGTGAATATTACGGTAAGAGGATATGATGGCGGTGTAGGAAACAGATATATATTACTGTATCGGGTAAATTGCATTACCGGAGTAACGACTCTTGTCGGAAACTATCAGCATGGTGGAACTTCGGGATGGACAACAGATAGCTATACACAGACAGACGAAGGAATCTACTACTATTATGCGGTATCTACAGACAATGATTGGCACTCCATTCAGGGGAACACGGGAAGGGTATACCTTGACCATTCGGATCCTGTGATTATAGGAGTGGAAAATACAAATACGGAATGGGCCAATGTGGCACCCAGTATTGCAGTAAGGTCAACGGACTATCTGATGGGAACGGTGACTGCTGGCTCCGGTCTTAGAAGCGTGAAGATATACAATGATAAAGAAAATCTCGTTGCAGCCGGAAGTAATCAGACATCTTATACATTGAGAGAAACCGATGAGGGAGAACGAACCTTTGTGATTGAAGCCACAGACAATGTAGGGCATATTTCAAGGAGCAGTGTTACGACCAGATATGATATTACGCCTCCGGGAATAGATGGAACAGAGATCACATTTGTAAGAGATGGCATTGTAGTGTCCGGTTATATGCAGGACAACATCATGGATCAGCACATAGACGATGAAATCGTAAGAAGCGTGCATGGAGCCAATAAAAGTAGCGGTATTAAAAGTGTGATCGTGTATAAGGTAACTGGAACAAAGGAAGAAGTCATATATTTGGATACGACTTATCACCAGTTTGCATCCCCGGATACACATTCCTTCTTTGATGTGTATTATGACATTAACCAGACAGAGGATGCTGTAGACTACTATCTAATCATTACAAGAGACTTTGCCGGAAATCAGACCAAGAAGAAGTTAACCAGTCAGAGGACATTACTTACGATGTTCCGCACTTCGATTGACCGAGGGGCATATTAAATACGTTTCCGTAGAATAATTGCGCATTCAGGCAAAAAATTCTACGGAAATATTTTGCTTTAGTACGGATATATGATAAAATGTGAAAAATTAGATTAGAAACTGTAGGTTATGAAATGGAAAAAGTGGAATTGCGGAAAGCAAAAAGAACGGATATTGATTCGATTCGGAATATTTATTGGAAACTACTGGATAGTTCGGAGGAGTATGCTCGCATTTTGCAGTGGAAAAAGAATATATATCCGGTAGATAGTGACTGGATGGGATACATTGATCGAGAAGAAATGTATCTGATATATTATGGCAGCGAACTGGTAGGAGCGGTGGCTTTGTCAAAGAAACGGGCAAAAAGTTATAGTGATATCAGATGGGCGATAGATGCCCTTGATGATGAAACGGCAGTGATTCATTTGTTTGTGATAGATCCTGAGTGTCAAGGAAAGGGAATTGCAACGAAAACTTTGGATGAACTGATTAAGATTGCCAAGGAAACGAATAAGAAAGCGGTACGGCTTGATGCAATAGGCACAAATAAACCGGCACAGAAGTTGTATGAAAAATATGGATTTGTAAATTGCGGAAAAGCAATGGAATACTATGAGAGTACTGGAAAAACAGAATTTATCTATTACGAGTATGTAGTATAAGGTTTGCGAAGAAGAGACACCCGAGCAGGGTGTTTTTTTCTTGCCTAAAATTAGAAATAGGATTACGAAGCAGAAACATATGTGTCCCACATATTGGATGAAGATCAGATAGATCTATCAATTCGCTGAAAGGAGAATAGAAGAATGGAAAAGGTAGTAAAGAAGGTGGATCAGATGTTGATTACTGCAAAGGGGAAGGTGCTGCAGAAGAAGCCTGCCGTAGATCAGATCATCATTATGTTCATCATTATTGCTGTGGCAGCTGGTATTGCGGGACTTTTGTATATTTTTGGTACTAAAACTCTGCTTCCGGATTTCCAGACCAAGATCACCTCACTGATTAACCAGTGGTTTGACGGACATTAAGAGGTTTGGCGAAAAAGAGAAGGAAGGAGCCGGATAGATGAATACAGAAGAAAGACAGGCAGAAAAATTACGAAGACAACAGAATAGGATAGCTAATAAGATGCTTATTCCTGCACCAAAGAAAACCGTACAGAGTCTAAAACTTCTTAATTTTGATCCGGCTGGTACCTTCCATTTTGTGGAAGACAGATGGATCAGAATTTATGAGGTCTATGGGAGGCTGGACAAATTAAGCACAACAATGACAGCACTGCAATCAGAAATTATGGTCAGTGGAAGGATGCTGCCCGAAAAAGAGGATACAGACTGGTTTCTTACATTAACTGGATATGGTGAAACATATGATGAAGTAAGAAAACAGTTTGCTTTGGATGAAGAGGTTCTAAAAGAAAGCGTTGGGATCCGTCCCGTAAGCGTAGATGAAGCGGTTAAGATTATCTTTTCAAGACTGCAGGGTGATACAAAGGAATTTTCCTATGCTTCGTTTGTCAGAAGCAAAAAGAATTTATATGATGAACTTTTTCCTGAAATCGCAGAATCCTATGATAGTTTCCAGATGGAAGCAAGCTATGGAACAAGCCTGTTTGTTATGAATTACCCAAAGACTGTCAAGTGGAATGCCTTTACGGACTTGCAAAAACTGGGTTGCCCCATTTTTTTTACTTTTCAGATGTCAAATATGAAAGAGGAAGATAGAGAGAGCTACATAAGAATGCTGGAAAGGCGTTACTGCAGGAATTTCCCACCGGAGGATACTGTGAACGGTATAAGTATCTCCTGCCATATGTCATTTGTCTGTGATTCCGCAGATGCAAGAGAGATTATCCAGAGTACGATTCTCTCCCTGCTTTCTAAAGAAGGATATATTGTGGCTCCGCTTTATGGAAAGCAAAGAATGGGCCTGTTATCAGATATTTCACTGGGAATGGTGGAAAGCAGAGAGTTTAGAAATATTTCACTGCCTGCTGTAGAAAAAATCTTTTGGGAGGAAAATGCGAATGATAATGACAAAGTATGAGCAGACAAAGAAATATGATGTGGCTGGAAATGTGGAAACATTCGGATCACAGGGGATTTTCTCGATAGAAGGTGTGGAAGAGAGTGGCATCTTTGCGCTGACAGAGAATCGCTACTCCAAAACCTATGTCTTAAGTGATATCAACTTCGCAGGAGTAACAGACATTGAGCAGAAGGAGATTATTATTGGTTTTTCCAAAGTGCTTAAGGGCATTCCCTGCCGTTTTTCATACACGATTGCAAATGAATACGTGGATGAAAAGAAGTTTTATGAGAACATTCTTTATAGAAACCGTGGTGATGGGGATGATGATTTAAGAAATTCCTATAATGCGGTCATCAGGGAGAAGCTTTCGGATGCAAGACAGGGATTGTACCAGACCATCTATCTGACACTGACTATTACAGCGGACGATGTAAAGGATGCTAAGTCACAGTTTTTGTCTATTGAGGGGGCTATCCGGTCATCCTTTGTAGGTCTTGGAATGAATGGAATGCAGGGATCCTCCATGCACCCCCTTTCTGGGGATGAAAGACTGCAGATCCTTTTTAACTTTACACACACTGGAATTTCTAAGGGGTATCCTCTTTCCTATAAAAATGTCGTAGAAAGCAGACAGGATTTTTTGAATGTTCTGGCACCTGGAGCAATCACTTACGACAATGAGGAATTTCGGATCAATCACTGTTTTGGAAAAGTGATGTACATTGCAGATTATCCGAAGGCACTGGAAAGTGACATACTGACTTCGCTTGCCAAAGTCAATTGCACCAGCTATGTGACCGTGAATAATGAACTGCTTGATATCGGAGGATTCAAACAGGAAATATCCCGGAAATACATGAAAGTCGGTATGAAGATTGAGGGAGAAAAGCAGAGAAACCGCAATAACAATGATTATTTAGCGGATGCTTCACAGAAACTTTTAGGGGAGAAGGATAAGTTAGATACCTTCCTTAAGAAGTTAGATGAACAGGATGACCATTATTACAATACTACCATTATGGTTTTATTTATGGCAAACACGAAAGAAGAACTGGGAAGGATTGAGGAAAAACTTAAGAACATTGCATCTTTAAAGTCGCTTACCCTGAAAAGCTGTTTTGCCATGCAAAGAGAAGGTATCAATTCTGCGCTGATCTTGGGATGCCAGGAATTTAAAAGAGTGGTGAATCTCTCTTCCAGCTGCCTTGCCATGTTCATGCCGTTCAAAACACAGGAACTTAATGATGAAAATGGTGTATATTATGGGATCAATCAGTTAAGTCAGAATGCTATTTTCGGAGATAAGAAGAAATTAAAAAACAGGAACAGCATGATTCTTGGTAAATCGGGATCCGGTAAAAGTGTTTTTTCTAAATCGGAAATATTGTCGGTATATCTGAATAACCCCAAAGATCAGATTATCATTGTCGATCCGCAGGGGGAATATCATCAGATTGTAAACCGATTACAGGAAAATGCAGCCATCATATGCTTTGATGCAAAGAAAGAAGTTTATATTAATCCTCTGGACGTAGATTTTTACGGAGTTGATTATACCGAACTTAGAGAGATCATTTCCGAAAAGGCAGATTTCATCCTGACTTTGATCTCGTCATTACTGCGAAGAAATGTGGAGGCAGAGGAACAGGGTGTTATTGACCGTGTGGTGGAGAGAGTTTACAGCGAAAACTTTAACATGAGAAAACGCTTAAATGGGGAAATGGAGAGAGAACGAGAGTATGAAGTTCCGGGATTTATGGTTACAGAGCAGGCAGTAATCAGCACTGGGGAGAAACTTTCCAGAAAAGAACAGGTACGGGCATACTCCCCTACGTTTCAGGACATCTATCAGGGACTTGTGGATGAGGGAACGGAACTTGCGGATCATCTGGCTGCAGCAATGGATATCTTTGTAAATGGGTCATTGAATCTGTTCAACCACAGAACAAACGTGGATATTGGGAAAAGACTCATCACCTTCAGTTTTCCGGGACTTAAGGAAAATCTTCGTGTTACCAGTATGCTCATTATGATGGAAGTACTTCGCAGTAAGCTTTCGGAGAACTCCAGGGAAGGGAAATGGACACATCTTTACATAGATGAATTTCATGAACTGTTGGGGATTGATCAAATCGCAGCCTTTGTGGTGAAACTCTGGAAAGAAATCAGAAAACTCCTGGGATGTGCCTGTGGCATATCGCAGAACATGAGTGATCTTCTAAATGAAGACAATGCCGGGAGGCTGTCAGCGATTCTTTCTAACACAGAATGCTTTGCACTATTGGCCCAGTCCTCTATTGATAAGCGTAAGCTGATGCAATTCTTGCCAAATATCAGTCCAGCTTTGTTTAATTACGTGGATAATGCAGAAAGCGGAACCGGACTTCTTAAGATGGGAAGCGTGGTAATTCCGTTTGACATCCGAATGAGTAAGGAATCGGAGATTTATGAAATCGTGAATACGGACGGAGGCAGTTATGCAGTTTAAGGAAGGGAACCTGCAGTTTACGGAGGAACTTATATTCACGGATGACTATGGGAGATTTTCTAAAGCGGAAATGTCTAATTTTTCAGATCCCGGAAATATGGAAAACAGAAAGCAGGATCAAAAGAATTGTGCACCAGAAAAATGCACAGCCACGGAGAAAGAGCAGGATTTCAAAGAAAAAGATATTTATATATGGATGGCAAATGAAAGAAGTGGGAAATCGTATCGGGAAGAGAGTGGAGAAAAGGAACAAAGAGCGGAAGCAGAAACTTCTGAAAAATCTAAGAGCTTTGACAAAAACACAAAAAAAGATCAGAGCAACGAGGGAAAGGAGAAAGCTGCCAGAAAGACTATGGTGGCAAGAATGATCCGGGCAAAGGATCTGTTTTCAAAAAATGGTGGTGAGAAAGAAACTACAGGAAATGCATTGCATGACGGGAATACCGGTCTTGTCAGGGGTGTTACGACATATGTGAATCCCAAAACATGGGGGAAGATACTGGCAGCAAAACTGGTGGCTGCGCTGGCACCACATATCCTGACGGTATTTATGTATCTTATCGTGACATTTCTTTTGATAACGATTGTGGTAGGAATGTTTTCTACGATAAGTACCGTTACCGGAAGGGTAACCGGGTTTTTAAGCCGTTATTCGGGCAGAGGATATATCCTGTCAGAAGAAAGTCTTTCGGAGGAAGAGATAGATGAAATCGTGGAAGACAGTGGGGCAAGTGAAGAGCAGGAAGTAGTGATCCGTTACGCACTTTCAAAAGTTGGATATCCATATTCACAGGAAGACCGGACCAGTGGTAGCGCATATGACTGTAGTTCCCTTGTGTATTACAGCTGGCTGTCTGCAGGAGTAGACCTAAGCTATGGAGTAGGATATCCACCTACAGCTGCAGCAGAGGCAAGTAAACTGTATAGTTATGGAACCGCAGTATCTACAACAAGACTGGATATGAGAGATATGGAACCGGGGGATCTTGTATTTTACGGTGGACATGACAATAAAAGATTTTTAGGAATTTACCATGTAGCGTTGTATGTGGGAAACGGTGAAGTGGTGGAAGCACTAAATGCGGATCATGGTGTGGTATATGAAACACTTCGGACAAACAATATTATTTTGGTATTAAGACCATAGGAGGAAACAAGATGGCAGACGAGATTGCACAGGTAGTAGACCTGGAATATAAAGGTATCTATTACCTTTTAAAAGGTACCAAGGCAATGATTACCAGTATGGTGTCAGCAATTAAGGCACTTCATACATGGCAGCATAAAAAATGGCTGGAGAAACCGGGTAGCTGTTCCTGGCAGAAGATTCAGGAAGCAAGTGAAGGAATGGCTCCCATTCTGGAATTCCCGGCAGAAATGTTTGAAAAGACCATTGATATTACAAATGACAAGAGCATAAAAGGGGAAGGTTTTATTTCTCCCTTTGAGTATTACTGCAGACAGAACGGCTTAAGATACTGCATTATGCCGGATTTAAACCCGTATGACGACTATATTCCGGTTGCTGTACTGGCACAGGATTTTGGAATGCATGATGAGCAGATCAAATCCTTTATGCGCAAACGTGTGGAAAAGGAAGAAGCCGTAAAGGTAGATTATGATAAAAAGATCGGGGAAGCAAAGGAAAGACTGGAAAATGCAGAGTCTCCTGAGGAGAAAAAAGAAATAGAGAATGAAATCAGGGAGTTGGAAGAAGGTAAGAGTCAGAATGAAACCCTGTTACAGGAATCCAAGGAAAAGATGGAGAGAAATAATGTACTGGAATTTGCAGACTATCTGAAACAGGGAAAAGGAAGCTGCTTTGAAGATGATCCGGAGAAGGCTCTTAATCAGGCGCAGACTTGTGGAGTCGTGAAGGAGTTTATGGCAGATGACTGTATGTACCCGATCAGAGACAGTGGACTTGTCCCGGATAGCAAAGAGGTTTTCTATAATCAGAAGACTGGGGATGACACACTTCTTACCGTGAAAAGAAGCTTTGAAGTGGATGAAAACGGTGTCGTGTATTCTGTGTATGAGGTGACGGATCCGGTGAGTGGAGCAAAGAAAGCACCGATATCAGATAAGGGATACAGTAAGGAAGCGTGGATGGAAAGGCTTCCCCAGCTTTTGAAACAGGCAGGAATGTTAAGAGATCAGCCGTGTTCTGTTGTAAGGAGCGAAGAAGGGCTTAAGGATTATATCATGTCCATGGATGTAAATTTTACCCATGCCCGGGAAGACGGGCAGAATATTTCTGACACAATGAGGGCTGAAATGGAACAGATAAAGAAGGATACCGCACAGACGGAGCGATATATTAAGTCCTATTATTCGACAATAACAGTACCTGCAACACAGATCATGCCAAACGAAAAGCAGATTCTGTCACTGGAACTGGATGATGGTCTGGTGGAGGGAGTATCCCTTGTGGGGATGGATTCGGATAACGCTAAGATTAGTCTTAGGAGTGATGCAAAATATACCTATACCGGAGCAGATGGGCAGGAAAAGGTATTGACCGGAGACCAGATTATGAAGGCACTTTCTGAGAATAAACAGGGCGAGAAGGTAGTGCAGACAGTTACACAGAAAGCCGGAGGCAGATAAAGGGGGTACAATGAATGCAAAGGACAAGTTCCGTCAAGAAACACACAAGGAGCGTTAAGGAAACCGTAGTTATCTACCTGCTTGGAGTCAGTATCTGTGTATATCTTGGCTTTTTGTGCGGTGCAGTGTGGATATCCGGGAATGATTTCAATGAATTTATGAACAATTTCCAGAGCTTTGTGATTGAGGGACACCATTATATTGTGGGAGTCACATCTGCCACATGGAAATTTGTATTGGCATATCTGATCGGATGGTCAATGGCATTTATTATCATATTTACAAGAATTGAGCATCCCTTTGCCGGAGAGGAATATGGTAGGGCAAGATGGGGAGATGCAAAGGAATTTACCAGACAGTTTGCAAATCATGACGAAAAAAATGAAGTAGAGGTTGTTACCGGGGATGTGCGACTTACACATCCCTTACGGGTAAATACCGCAAATTACTGGATTGCAGAAGGAGTATATCTGTCCATCCACAACGAAAAGACTTCAAACCTGAATATGCTGGTAGTCGGGCCGCCGGGGTCCGGTAAATCCTTTCGGCTAGCAAGACCTTTATTGTCACAGCTTTGCGGTAATTTCCTAGCGACCGACCCGAAAGGAGAACTGTATAAACAGACAGCGCAGTATTTTGAGGATAATGGATATGAAGTCATGGTTATGAATGTGGAATCAGAGGATGGAATGCCTATGAGCATCCATTTTAATCCGTTTCGCTATATCCGTAATGAATCAGATATTATGAGCATTGCCGGAATTTTGATGAAAGCAACGACTCCGGCAGAAGATAACGGAAGCAGCGATCAGTTTTTTGAACAGTCTGCAGAAGTACTGCTTACCAGTATTATTTATCTGATTCACTATTATTATCCCAAGGAAGAGCAAAACTGGGAGACCTTTGTAATGCTTTTGAATGCAACGTGCGTTTATACAAAGAACGATGGATCCATAGATAACCGGGCAGGTGGTATCCTTGATATTGAAATGAGGGCACAAAAGTACTGGAAAGAAGAATGCGGAAATGATTCTGACTTCCCGGGATTTATCGAAGTGGAGAAGTTTTATCATGGAGCAGCGGAGACAACCAGTTCCATTGTGGCATCATTAGATGCACACTGCAGATATATGAAATTAAAGTGTGTCATTGATCTTTTATCAGAGGACGAAATATATATTGCAGACAGTTTTGGATATTCCATGCCCTGTAAGGAAGCAGGAACGGGAAAGAGAATTTTGTATATCGTGACCAGTGAGGATAAGAGATATTATGACTGGATTCCTTCGATGGTGTATTCACTGTTTTTTGACGAGCTTTATCATCTGACGGCAATCGATCCTGCTCTTCATGAGACCCTGCCGGTGCATCTTACCTTCTTAATGGATGAATTTGCAAATGTCACACTGCCGGATTCTTTTGTAGAGAAGCTGTCAACCATGCGATCCCGAAATATGAGTGCTGTAATCATTGTGCAGAACCTGATCCAGTTAAAAAGAAAGTTTCCAAAGTTTGATATGGATAAGGATTTGATCGGTAACTGTTCTATCATAGATATTCTGGGAGCACCGGATATGGATTCCTGCGAATACCTGTCCAAACATTTTGGCACACAGACGATTCATAAAGCCAGTGAATCGGATGCAAAGGACTATAAGGGGCAGAGTTCCCGGTCAGAGGATGTGATGCAAAAGAGCCTGTTATCTGCAGAGGACATTTTTGCCATGAAAAAAGATGGGGAATGCGCTATTGTGGTTAAAGGCACAGAACCTTTATATCAGACAAAATGTCAGATGGAAAAGACAGATTTTGTAAAGCTGCTGTGCAGAAAAAGGAATCCGTATGATCCGAGAAAACAGCGGATAAAGAGAGAAAAAAAATATAAAAATAATGATCCGGTCATGCTAAGTGGCAAAAAAGCAAGGGAAGAAGCAAAAAGGTTATTGGATGCCGGGGAAGAAATCAGACATATTACGGTAGAAGAAGCACTTGTTTACAAAGAAGCCATCAAAATGGAAGTGGAACCAAAGGAGATTGTGCTTTCCATGAAGGAAAGGCAGAAACTTTTGGAGAATGCCAAAAGATATGAGGAAAAGCATTCTATGATGCAAAAGATCACATTAGAGGAATTCCATTATAATTCGGATGGATCGGTGTGCGATCAGAAGGAATATGAGAGAAGGTGCCTTGTGGTGAGAAGCTTAATTAATAATGGATTTTCTAATGTGTTAGTAAGATTTTTAAAGCCCTTGATCTCAAATGGCTACAGCTATTCCATGATCCGGGAACTGTTTAATGAGAATTCTGAAGCTGAGGAAGTACGAGACTTTATCAAACAGGTTAAGCTGGCATGAGGAGAAGCGAGTAAAAGCATGATGAAAATGGAGAGGAAGATGGCGCAGTTTATATGCTTTCTTCCTTTTCTATGCTATAATTTAAAAAATCTAGCTTATGAGGAATGATTTTATTTGATAGGAGCTTATTTAAATTGGTGGGATGATATTTCTTTGATTGCAGAGGTCATGATTCATTAAGATAATTGCTGGTGATTGAAAAGAAAGAGGAAATTTATATTGTTGAATATTAGTACGTTATAAAAA
>OOAD01000049.1_pt1 | contig 78199 bp, 68 predicted proteins | sample 1671151 | NCBI WGS metagenome assembly OOAD01 (sample SAMN06348127, study PRJEB24527) | human gut metagenome | biome: human gut; feature: ankylosing spondylitis patient; material: feces | host: Homo sapiens | place: China | collected 2015-10
ACCATTACGAAAAAGCAGCGCGATATGCTCGCGCTGCTTGGCTTAGAAAATCCGCCCCGGGTCCTGAAAAATTAGGGATCAGTTATCCGGGAGTTCCGGTACGGAGGCTTTCGGGGGTTTCGAGGCAGGTTTCCCAGCGTCGAGGATTAGGCTTCCTTGCGGACCAGACGTTCCTTGATGCGGGCGGCCTTGCCGGAACGTTCGCGCAGGTAGTAGAGCTTGGCGCGGCGGACGTCGCCGTGGCGCTTCACTTCAATACCGGCGATCATCGGGGAGTAAAGCTGGAACGTACGTTCCACGCCTTCGCCCGACGAGATCTTGCGAACCGTGAAAGAAGAATTGAGACCGCGATTACGACGAGCGATAACAACGCCTTCGAAGGCCTGAACGCGCTTGCGCGAACCTTCAACTACGTTGACGGACACGATGACCGTGTCGCCAGCGCGGAAAGCGGGGATCGTCTTGCCAGCCGTGAGGCGAGCCATTTCTTCTTTTTCGAGAATCTCGATAAGATTCATTTTTAACTCCGTAGCCATCGTCATGCGGCCTGATTGTTAGGGGTTTAGCCCGCCGCCGAGAGGATGGGTTTGTTGATGAAGAACCCCGTTGAGATTAAGAACGGCGCCCTTCGGAAATATTCTTGGCCCCCATTGTGCGAAGGAACTTAACGTCCTCGCGCGTCAAGAGACCAGAAGAATTCGCGATTCTAATGAGATCCGGACGCGTACGCAACGTAAGCGCCAAACTTTTTTCTCTCGACCACTTTCCGATGTTTTTGTGATGGCCTGACAAAAGCACATCCGGCACCGGCATACCCCGCCAAACCTCTGGACGCGTGTAGTGCGGGGCATCCAGCAGACCAGTGGCAAAGCTTTCATCCGAAGCCGAAAGGTCCTTGATTGCCCCAGGAAGCTGACGCACCACAGCATCAATCAATGCACAGGCAGGCAGCTCTCCTCCGGAAAGAACAAAATCTCCAAGGCTCACCACTTCGTCGACATAGGACTCGAGAAAGCGCTCATCAATGCCTTCATAACGTCCGCAGACAAGCACAATCGGTTCTTTGGCTGCAGCGATTTCACGTACACGCGCATCCGTCAGGCGCGCCCCATTCGGGGCAAAACTCAAAATTGGGCCGCGGTTGCCGGAGGCTCGGACAGCATCAATGGTCTGAGCCAGAGGCTCTGCCATCATGACCATGCCGGGACCGCCGCCAAAAGGACGGTCGTCAATCGTACGGTGAAGGTCCGTGGCGGTATCTCTAGGATTCCAGCAGTTCATTGACCACAGACCCCGCATGCGTGCCCGTGCGGTAATCCCGCAGTCACGCACAGCCGAAAAAATCTCGGGGAAAAGCGTTACGACGTCAAAGCGCATCGGTACCTCCTCAACGCCATGCCGGGTCCCAATCAAAGACAACACGTTTTTCTTCAGGCTTCATCTCCACCACGTAGACATCTTTCACGTTGGGGATGAAAAAACGCTTCACAATCCCTGCTGCATCAACGTACTCAATCTCAAAAAGATCCTGTGCGCCGTTGGTGCCGATGGAAAGAATGGTGCCGAGTTTGACGCCATCCTTATTTACTGCCGTACATCCAACCAGATCAATCGCCCACACCGCATTTTCGCCCGCCTGCGGGAAATTGCTGCGAAGGACGCCCACCTTCACGCGGAGCGCATCCGCGCTTTCTTTGGATTCACAGCCGTCCCACTTAGCAATCAATCCTGCGCCGTGCCGGCGCAGGCCCTTGACGCGCACTGGCGTACGGACGCCGGCTGTATCCACCAACTCCCAATTGCGAGTGTGCTCGAGCACCTCTCCGGAAGCGAGCGGCGCAATGCGCACCCAGCCCTTGAAGCCGTATGCCCCGGCCGTACGGCCAAGTTCCACCCATTCATCAGGTGCGTCGGTCGAATCGGCGGGCAATTCCGCATCGTGAATCAGTGTGCTGTCGGACGTCATGGCAAATTTTCCGAGTTGTAGAAATAGAGAAGCCCCGCAGACTTCAGGCGTAGATACCGGATTCAGAAGAACCGACGCCCTGGAGCTTTTGCTCCTGACGCTGCCGGATCCGATGTGCTTGGACACGAGAGGCACGACCGGCAGAGAGTTCGCTGAATCCGCACCAGAAGGGATGCGGGGCCTTTGCGCTGAGGTTTATCGCCTCAGTGCGGACTGCAGCAGAAATTATTCAGCAGCAGGGGCTTCAGCGGCGGGCTGAGCCTTGAATTCCTTCACGAGACGAGCAACCGTATCGGAGAGCTGAGCGCCGTTGGACTGCCAGAAGGCAAGGCGTTCCAGGTCAACCACCAGACGGGTAGCCTGACCGGCAGCAACCGGGTTGTAGTAGCCGAGACGTTCAATGAAACGACCATCACGACGGGTGCGGGAGTCGCAAACGTGGATGTTGAAGAACGGACGCTTCTTGGAGCCGCCGCGGGCGAGACGAACGATGACCATGAGTTACCTCTCAAATCATTGGTACAGTTAAATCCATCCGTACCCCCGTCCCGGGGAGAAACGAATGGGAAGAATGGGTTTGAATAAACCGCGGATCGCGGCTTCATTCAAGAAGCGCGATTCTACTTGAGGCGCCCAATACTCTGCAAGTCATTGCAGTGCTTTTTATCCTCTGCAGTTCTGCAGATTCAAAGGCGCCTCTCAGCAGAAAAACCGCTTGATCTTAAAGCTTCGCGGCAAGAGCCCTGCAGGTCTCAGCTGCGTCAGCAAGCAAACCATAATCGGCCGTTTCAAAAATCGGAGCCTCCGGATCATTGTTCACCGCAACGATCACCTTAGCGTCCTTGATGCCGGCTGTATGCTGAATAGCGCCGGAGATGCCGAAACCGATGTAAAGATCGGGGGCAATCATCTTACCCGTCTGTCCTACCTGCCAATCATTGGGACAAAGTCCCATATCGACGGCAGTACGGGTTGCTCCAACGGCAGCACCAATTTTATCGGCCAGCTTTTCAAGCGAAGAGAACCCAGCCTCATCAATAAGACCGCGCCCGCCGGCAACAACCACTTTGGCCGAGACGAGATCCGGACGGTCGCTTTCCGTTTCCGTAAAGCGCACAAACTGAGAGGCATCCCAATTAACAGCCTCTTCAGGCACGGTTATGTTTTCAATCCGAACCGGCATGTCGGCTTCACCAGCCGGCTCAAAGGCCGTCGTGCGAACCGTTCCGACCACCACATCTTCGTCAACCTCAACAGTTGCGAGCAGTGCACCGGCATAGATGCCGCGTACAAAGGTCTTTGGACCTTTTACGGCAACAACATCGGAGACCGCAGAACGGTCAAGCTGAGCCGCCACGCGGGGCATGGCCGCTTTGCCAAGCGCCGTCGCGCAGAAAAAGATATGAGAGTAGCCCGGCGCTTCATGAGCCGCCGTATAGGCGAGCACCTCTGGCAGCTCCTGAGCCAGTTTGGCATTCTGGGCAAGAAGCACCGTACGGACGCCCGCGATTTTCGCCGCTTCCTCAGCTACAGCTTCGCAGCCGTTTCCGGCAACGAGCACGTCAACGGCTTCTGTCATCTGGAGCAGCGCCGTTACCGCGCTGGCGGTCGCCGGACGAAGCTTCACATTGTCATGATCAGCAATTAAAAGCGCAGTCATTTCATTATTCCCCTTCAGAGCAGATGCGCTTCATCGCGAAGCTTCTGAATCAATTCATCAACATTGGCAACCATTACCCCAGCCTTGCGTGCGGGCGGCGGTTCAACGCTAAGGAGCTTCTGGCGGGGAGCTGTATGAATGCCAAGGGATGCCAGCTCAATCGTTTCAACCGGTTTTTTGCGAGCCTTGGCCATGGACGGCAGCGTGACATAACGAGGTTCAGCAAGACGCAGGTCCGCTGTCACGACTGCGGGGAGCGTGACTGAAATGGTCTGCGTACCGCCGTCGGTTTCGCGCGTGACGATCAGGCGGCCGTCGGCAAGCTCAATCTCGCTTGCAAACGCAGCCAGCGGAAGATTCAGGAGTTCCGAAAGCATCGGCCCGGTCTGTGCCGCATCATCATCAATCGCCTGCTTGCCCATCAGGATGAGGTCAGGCTTTTCGCGTTCAGCAATCTTGGCAAGGATCTTTGCAGCAGCCAGCGGCTCCATCATTTCATCGGTTGAGACATGAATAGAACGATCCGCCCCAATCGCCATTGCCGTGCGAAGCACATCAACTGACTTAGCGCCGCCGATCGTAACCGCAACGACTTCTTGGACTTTTCCGGCTTCTTTGAGTTCAACCGCTTCCTCGACGGCAATCTCATCAAACGGATTGATCGCCATGCGGGCGAGCTTGGTGTCGGGACCCGAACGGTCCGGGAGCGGGCGCACTTTGACCTTGGCGTCAACGACCCGCTTCACAGCAACTAAGATCTTCATGTGAAATTCCAACGTGATTTGAATGCTGCGCTGCCGCCGACTCGAGGAAAAAACGAAGGCATACCCATGTTTCGTTTTACCGAATCACGCGCGTAAGCGCAGACCGCCGCAGAATGTTGAGCAATAAAATGCCTGACGACCTGCAGCAGCACTGTTGTGCAAATGGACGAATGATTATAACGGCGCATTTTTCTTGAAAATGGCCGTAAAAAAAGGATTTTCCTGACTAGCCCGCTAGCATTGTGAAGAGAGCCTCAAACCGCTTTTTGAGCAGTCAAGCGGCAAGCGGCAGCACCGCGCCGGCCACCACCGCATAGCGCAGCCCCTTGCCCAATGCAATTAAAAGGAAACAGGGCAGCGCCTTGAGACGCAGCCATCCGGCAGCAATAGGCAGCGCATCGCCAAAGAGCGGCAGCCAGGTCATCAGCAGTGCCCAGTAGCCGTACTTATGAAGCCATGCCAATGCCTTCCCTTCTTTTTTCCGCTCCGGAATAAATCGCCCAATGCACCAGCCGGTCATCCCGCCCAATGCATTGCCAAGCATGGCTATGAGCACAAACTCAACCACCCGAGAGGGGGTTCCGGCTACGGCGCCGGCGAGCACCGCTTCCGATCCCCCCGGCAGCACTGTAGCGGAAATGAAGGCTGCGGCAAAAAGCGCAAACTCAATGTGTTCGCTGCGGAAAAGCCCCATGAGCCAAGCAACCCACGCTTCCATTTAGAAAAGATTTCCTTGTCAATCTTCAGCGGAAAAGTGCCTTCATTTCAGCCGTGCGCTTGAGCGCCGCATTCACAGCCTCATCCATCATGCCGTCTATGTCACGGTTATTCATTACCTCAAGCGCTTTGGCAGTCGTACCGCCTTTGCTCGTAACGTTTTCACGAAGTTTGGAGAAAGCTTCTCCGGATTTGTCAGCCAATACCGCAGCGCCCAGAACGGTACCGAGCGCCAGCGCATGCGCAGACTCCGGAGGAAGCCCCCGTTTGATGCCGGCTTTTTCCAAAGCTTCCATAAAGCGGAACACATAGGCAGGACCGGAACCCGGAATAGCACCGACCAGATCAATATCGGCCTCTGTCTTCACCTCTACGACCTTGCCTGCAGCCGCCAGCACCTGCCGCGCTGCATTCGCTGCCGTTTCGGAGATCCCTGCTGGGATCCACAGACCGGAGACGCCCATACCCACCATTGCAGGCGTATTGGGCATTGCCCGCATCAGGGGATAGCCGTTAAGCCAATCCGCATATGCGGCGGCCTCAATACCGGCCGCAATCGTCAGTGCAGCGCCGTCAGGATTAAGGAACGGCATCAAAGATGCCAGCGCAGTCTTCATCCCCTGAGGCTTCACGGCGAAAACCATTAAGTCACAGGATGCTGCCCATTCGCCGACGTCCGAATGCGTCTGCGCACCCAATGCCGCCAACCGCGCGAGTTTGTCTTCGTGGAGGTCCGTCACATGAACCTTGAGGTCGGAACGAGGTCCGCCCGCAAGGAGTCCCCCAATCAAAGCACCGGCCATATTGCCGCCGCCGAGAAAGCCGATCGTAAGCATCTTGATGCTCCTTGTCCTAAAGCGTATGGGTATTTATGAAAAATCCAGACCCTCAACAGAGGATGGAATGTCAACGGTCAATGTTCGCACAATCAAAGACTGTACTCACGATTCCCAGCAATCGCCGCTCCAAAAGAGCTCCGCAGAAGAAAGCTCCGAAGCAAAGCCCATCACAAGCCCCTCCAGCATTCGTTACGACCGATGCGGCTTTCGGAGAGCTCTGACTCATCGCAAATGAGCCAAAGAAAAATAAACTTTGTTTATCAACATTCTATTTTCTTAAAAAATTCTCATTAGCAATTCGTTTCGACTTCGAACTAAGGTCCGAGCAGTTTCCCTGCGCGACTTGCCGTATCGTGCCTGCAATCTTTTATAGGTGTTATCCCGCACCTTCCATTATTCATCATTGCATCATGAACAGCCGCAACCAATTTTTCTTTCAGCGCCGCACACTGCTTTCTGCCGCTTTGGGTGCTGCAGCCTTTTCCGCCATCGGTACGCCGCTTACCGTCTTCGCCGCTGCGGAATCTGACCCTGCCCAACAGCTTGACCGTATCAAAAAAGCCGGCGTCATCCGCATCGGCACGGAAGGCGTATTTGTGCCTTACAGCTATCACGATGAACAAGGTCGCCTGACAGGTTATGACGTGGAGCTCGCCAGAGCCGTTGCCGCAAAAATCGGCGTCCAAGCTCAGTTCATTGAATCGTCATGGGACTCGCTGCTCGCAGGCGTTGACGCCGGCCGGTTCGACATCGTCGTCAATCAAGTCGAAGCCAGTGCAGCACGGCGAGCCAAATACGACTTTTCTGTCCCCTATACGTACGACCATACCGCAATTCTGGTGCGCAGCGACAACAATGACATCAAGGGATTCGATGATCTTCGGGGCAAACGCGCCGCAGAATCTGCGACAGCCAATTCCAGCCGCATTGCGGAAGCACACGGCGCGGTTATTGTGGGGGTCCAGGACTTCTCTCAGGCCGTCGAACTTGTCGTGAGCAAACGTGCGGATACCGCACTTAATTCCGAACTGTCCATCGCGGACTTCATGCGTAAGATGCCTGACGTCCCCGTTAAGGTGGTTGCCACTTCGACCGAAGCCGAGGAGATGTGCGTATTAATGCCTAAGGGCAGTCAGGCGCTGAAAGCGGCTATCGATGAGGCCATCGAGTCCCTTCGCGCTGACGGCACGCTTTCGAAACTTTCCAAGCAGTTTCTTGGCCGTGACGTGGCAGTGAAATAACGTTTTTTTGGAGAAGCTGATCACAACAAGTGATCAGCTTCTCTTGTCATTGCCTTTTTGATCAGACGGAATAGCTGCGCGGACCGAAGATGGCACTGCCGATGCGCACCATGGTGGAACCCGCTTCAACGGCCTCCGTCAGATCGGCGCTCATTCCCATAGACAGGGTGTCGGCTTGCGGATACTTTTCCTGAAAAGCCTTGAAAAGGGATGCCATTGCCAATAGCGGCTTCATCTTCCCTTCGTACGTTTCAGCAGGAGCTGGAATGGACATTAAGCCGCGCAGCCGGAGCCGAGGAAGCTTTGAAACAGCCGCCGCAAGTGCGGGCAGCTCTTCCGGGGAAATGCCAGACTTGCTCGCCTCCGCGTCAACATTCACCTCAATCAGAACGTTGAGGGGCGGCAGATTATCCGGGCGCTGTGCGGACAGACGTTCAGCAATGCGCAAACGATCCACCGTCTGCACCCAATCGAAGCGCTCGGCAACCATGCGGCTCTTATTGGCCTGCAGCGGTCCAATGAAATGCCACTCCAAATGAAGTTCAGGATGGTTTGTACGAAACCAATCAATTTTTGTACAGCCTTCCTGAGCATAATTTTCGCCAAAGGCAAGCGCGCCGGCACGTGCGCATTCCAGAAGAGCCTCTTGGTTAAAAGTTTTCCCAACGGCCAAAAGCTTGACGCATCCCTGCGGCCGTCCCGCCTTCTCTTCGGCTTCAGACAGCATCTGCTTTACGTGTGCAAGCCGCTTTTCCAAGCCTGGCTGAAGTTCGCTCATTGTTTTTCCTTTTCGTAAACAGCACCGCAATTCTCCAATACGGCGCGATAAGTCGAGAAAGTGTACCGCCAGTCAGGCCGCTTATCCCAATCTTTGAGCAATATCAAACAAATCTCATCTTATTTGTTTTCAGAAACCGTTCTGAACACCCTTTTGATCCTCATGTCTGAACAAAATATCCTAACAAAGGATCATTTTATGATATCACCACATTTAAATTGACTGTCTAAGAGTTGAATTAGCAAATTCAAATTGGATCACATTGAGCTAAAAAAACGGCATCAGCACCTCCCAATTTTGTGATTACACAGTTAATACATTGATTTCTAAACAATAAAAATGTTTATGTGATAGTAGATCATTTTTATAGGATCAATATTTGATCTTCTAATATGTATTTGCCATAAACTTGTAGTGAAGAAAGATGGCTTTGTCTTGACGAGGAACTTCTCTTCAATCTGAGGAGGAGACCATTCCTTTCAAGACGAGGGGCCCAGACCGCGCCCCGCATTTTTCCCGTAATCCTTTTTCTGCTTCACTTTGTTCTCGAGCAATCCGAGAACCTCCAAAGGAGGTTGACATGACGTTTCCCTTTGCAGCCCGAACCAACGCACCCAATACGCGCGCAGCTTCAATGGAGCCTTTGGAAGTTCTCCTCTCAACCCATAATCCCCAAGTCGACAAACTGCTCGGCGGTGGATTCCCCTGCAAGGGATTTGTTGAGCTGCTCACAACCGGTGAACGGCGCGGCGAAATCTCTCTGCTGATTCATGCGCTCGCCCATGTGAAGCGCGTGGTATGGATCCTCCCGCCGCAAGGCTTCACGCCATATGCCCCCGCTTTCGAGGCGGCTGGCATTGATCTTTCCCGACAGCTTTTCGTAGTGCCGGCATCACCCGAAGAAGCCTTTCGCTGCGCCGAAGCTGCAGTCACTTCTGGTGAAGCCGATGCTGTTGTTGCATGGCTTGCGCCGCTCGCTCGAGACGAAGACCGGCGCGCGGTGTCGCGCCTCGCACTTGCTTGTGCTTCTCGAAATGTTGTCTTATTCGGCATTCGCCCAGCTTCGCTTGCGTGCTTACCGCTGACGGCCGATCTCCGTGTTCAGTTTTCCCCCGTGCATAAGGGACGAGAAATCCTGTCTCGCATTCGGACACTGCGGCGCCGCACCTTTATCAACGCGTCCGCATCAGCCGAAATACCGCTTTTTGCGCCAGCTGCTGAACCTCCAAAGCCTTGTGACCGCCCATCAACGCCTCTGCAGCACAGCCTTTTCCCTGAACTTGTTCCTGCTTAGTTCATCTGCATCCGCTTCATCGACTGTCGTCCGCACCAACAGAACCCAAATTCACTATGGCTATTCCTGCTTCAGAACAATGGACTGCACTTTTTCTCCCTCAACTGCTCTTTGCGGCCGATCCGGAACGCCTGTACTCGGGAGGACCTGCACCGAGAGCTCTTCTTATCGAAGATCGTATTGCTGCGCGAAACCGCGAAGCGGTTCGGCTGGGTGTGCGTCGGTGCATGAATGCCAAAGAAGCCCTCTTACAAACGCCCGCCCTGCAGCTCGAACGCTCCGGACAGCTCGTTGGTCAGGAGCTTTCGAGCATCCTGCTTTCTATCGCCCAGTCATTTGGTGCGGCCCTGCTCCTGCAGGCACCTAATTCCGGCGCAGCCGCCATCATTGTGCATGCCGATCAGAGTGCTCTGCAGCAGCTGCTTGACACGGTTCTCCGTTTGAAGTTTGAAGCCTTTGGCGGCAGCGGCAGCTCCCCCCAGAATGCGTTGAGTGCCGCCGTCAAGGAAGCCCAATCCGTTCAGGCAGATTACGATGCCCAAGCGCTTTTAATGCATACCGTTCTTAAAGAGAACCTCATTGCGAAGCCTGCTCCGGAAACCTTCCGCCTGCGTATCGGCGTTCCTTCTTTTAACTTCAAACTCCAGCTCGAGCGTCTTGAAGCAGCGTTTGCTGCGTGGACAAAGACCGTCAAAACCAATGCCGTTTCCTGCACAATCCGCGCCTACGATCCGGTCGGCCGCATCCTGCACACCTCGTCTGTACTGGGCGGCAATCTTTTGATCCCAATAGGCAAGTCTGCGGCTGCAGGTCGAATCAGGCTGCACAAACTTTTGTACAAAGCGGTCCTTGAAGAACAAGCCGCCAATCTGGAGCTGGAAGTCGTCCCCTTTCGTCAGACAGCAGACGGCGAAGCCGCAACCTCCCCGCTGGTTCGCTCACTCACCCAAATCGTTGGCCGTTCACGCGTCTATCAATTAGCGCTGACTGGAGACCTGCGGCCAGAAGCTGCGCAGCAGCACGTACCCGCCCTTAATTTGTCCGGCTCGGCACATCAGCGCGAACCGCTGCCCGCATATGCCCATATCCTTCAGGCTTCGGCAGCCGATCTTCCGCCCATTGAAATTTTTCCTGAAATTCAGTCATTGCCGGCCTCAGGAGGGCTTCCAATATTCAATGGTCCGCTTGAATTGCTCGATGGTCCTAAACGACTATCATCGGCAGCAAAAGATCCTCGCAGGTATTATCGAGCCCGCAGTGCAACTGGAGAGCTGCTGTGGATTTTTCAAGATCTTCAAAACCGCCGCTGGTTCCTGCAAGGTCGATTTGCCTAACGACGATTCCACCGCTCTCGCCTATGAATAATGGTAGATTCGGCAGATTTTTCTGCAGCTGCAGTGTCATCACGATCAAGACGGCACAAACAAAGAGGATGTGCCGAAATCCTGAGTGTTGACAAAAAAAGCAAATGCCCTTCGTTCACGGCGGCGAATGTGCTAGTGCCACTGAAACAGGCGTGATATCAAGAGCCCTTTTCTTCCGACACGTTTTTGCAGCAGCCTACAAACGATCGATTTATTTTCAACAGTATTCAAACTCATGACGGAAGCTATTCACCCGGTCTTGCTGCACAGCTGCTGCGCCCCATGCTCAAGCGCCATTCTTGAATGGCTGACGCAGAACGGATACGCACCTACGGTTTTTTACTTCAACCCAAACATTTTCCCGGCACAAGAGTATCTGACTCGCAAAAACGAATGCCAGCAGTACTGCCGCAAACTCGGCATTCCTTTTGTGGACGGCGACTACGATCACGCGTTGTGGCGCGAAGCGGTCAAAGGGCTTGAGCATGAACCCGAAAGAGGTCTTCGCTGCCGCGCGTGCTTTGGCGTGCGCATGCTTGCAACCGCAAAATGCGCTCAGCGGCTGGGCATCGAATTGTTTACAACAACCCTGGCGGGCAGCCGCTGGAAGCGGCTTGATCAAATCCGAGAAGCTGCCGAGGAGGCGGCGCGTCTTACTCCCGGCACTCGCTATTGGGATATGAATTGGCGAAAGGGCGGTCTTCAGCAGCGCCGAGGCGAACTGCTGGCTCAGGAAGGCTTTTACAACCAACTCTGGTGCGGGTGCGAATTTTCCATGGGACACCTCACCATGCGTGCCCCGGAAGACCTTCCTTCATATGTACGGGATTTCGTAAAACAACTCGGCAGCGCAAAAAACAAAGAGGGGACTCAGCCAGCGTCGCCCTCGCCCGTACAGTCGCCGATTGTTCCGCCCAACCATCCGAACGTTTAGAAAAAACGACGCTCTGGAAGGAGAGAAGCCAGAGCGTCGTTCATAAGCGCCATCGGCCAAAAACGGCTTAAGACCCTTTTTTATGCAGAAGCATTCTAAATAAATGCTTCTGTATTACCCAATCTTATTTGGCATGATTGAAGGCTTTCTGTACGCGGAACGGCATAGCCTGATAGCCCATCGACCCATTAATGCGGATTTCAACTGCAGGCTCAGTTGAACCCCACTTGAATTCCTGCAGATAGGGAGATGGCGCTCCGACCGCCTTACCCTTCACAAGCACCATTTCCGGCGTGGCGGAATAAACCATGATCGAGTCCTTGTCGTCCTCATACTGCGTGAGCGATGTCACCGGGCTGTACCAGCTGTGACCGCGCTCTTTGCCGTATTCCCAAAGCTGTTCGACGGTGCGCTTTTCCTGATCAACCTTGAAAACGACGGCGCGCGAATATTTCATTTCAGGCAGCGCCGGCTGTTCGAGTCCGCGTCCATCGCCGTTGTCAAATGCAGTCACATAAACGAAACGCTTATCGGACTTCGAATCAATGCGGAATGCGGTGTGCTGCGTCCAGGTCCAGTCAAAGTTTGTCCCTTCACACTTGCCCTGCTGGCACTTGAGGGGCTTGCCGTCCTTATCGACCGGCGTCAGAACCTTATCGGACCACTTGGCCTGCCAGCCGTCCGGAGCGCCCAAAATCCACTTGACCTGCTTATCGCGGCCGATTTTGATAATCGCGGACTGATGACGCGAGGAAATGATGATGGAGTCGTCCGTCGGGTCATAGTCGACAGAGTTGACATGTGCCCAGTTGCGGCCGATGCCAACGCCCGTAATGTCGCCGAAGTGCTCTTCCTTATCCATTGCCGCAAGATCAGCGCTCGAGAGTGTCTTGCCGGCGCTGTCGGCATCAAGATTCAAGCAGACAGCCCCCTGGTCGAGCGATTTGATAACGACATCGCGGTACGGATCCAGAATTTCCCACAAGCGCCAATCGTCAACCACTCGGCCGGCAGGCGTAACTTCCACGATAACGTCGCGCACCGTGCGGACATTTCGGCCGTCAGGACGTTTCACATCGTTGGCCGCTACACGCAGCAAATAGTTGCCGTTCTGGGCCTGATCAAACGAATGTGAGAAGTCAGCGTAACCTGCAGGCAGGCGGCGATTGAAAATCTCGCGTCCCATAATGTCGTACTTGACATAACGCTGCCCGTAGCCCCATGTGAGTGCGCCGTCGGCACCCTGCTGGAAGCCCATCATCACACCGCCGTGATAAACATTTTCCATGTCATAGATGGAATCCACGTTCATGTACCAGCGTACGGCGCCGGTCGCGTCAATAATGGCGTTCTGCGGGTAGAAGCACCATTCGAGCGCACCGCCCGAAGGGTTGTTCCAAACAACGCGCGAACCTTTGGGCGGAGAAACGAGCAGATTGTTGACGAGGTAGAGGCGGTCCTTAAATTCACCGTCCATCTTGACGACCTTCGTGTCAAACATGGTGGATTTCTGTGAGACCGTACCATTGCCTTCTGTATAAACAGGAGGCGCATAGATCTGATAGCTTTCGCTGATCTTTTTCTGTTCGCCCTTGAGATCGGTGCGGGTGTAGGAGACCTCAACCGTATTCACATAGTCGGGATAAAGACCGAAAACCGGAATGCCGCCGTGGGTCAGGACTTCGCTGCGATCAACGTCGTACTTAATCTCCGAGCCATTAGGCTTAGGAACAATGCGTACTGAGACATCTGAGAGTGCATAGCCGCCTGAACGAATAATCGCTGTGAGCGGCGCAATCTTGTAGGGATTCGTGATGACTTCGCCGATTTGACCCTGTTTGGCATATTTCACTGCCGCGCCGGAAGCGCCGCCAGCCGCCATAGAAGTCGCGGGCACCATGGCCGCAGCGAAGAGAGAAAGGACGGAAACGGCAATCGCGGTTTTACTGATGCGCATTAATATCTCCTTTGGTCGAAAATAATTGAGCGTTGAAGTGTTTCCAATCAGAATTCCGAGATTCTGAACACTTCTAAAAACTTTCTTAAGCGTCAAAAAGATCTTATAGATCATTCATTTTTATGAATATTCACGCTTCTCATCGCTGAAATTGCGCCTTTAGCATCTTGGACTTTTGCAAAATGCAACTCGACCGAACACCGCCTTATTCTTCGCTGCTTTTATTGAAAACACTGTGTGAGAAGCGCAATCTCGCAGCGGCAGCCGAAGTTCTTGGTCTGTCGGCTTCGTCAGCGAGCCGCCACCTGAGCGAAATGCGGGAGCTTTTTGACGACAAGCTTTTCACACGATTCCCCGGCGGCTTAGTGCCTACCCGCCGAGCACTGGAAATTGCGGCGCAGTCCGAGCCGATTCTGGACGGCTATGCCGCGCTCATGCGTCCCGCGCGCTTTAATCCTGCGGAAATGACGCGGGAAGTGCGAATCGGCTGCGCCGACAATGCTCCTTTTTCGCTTTTCCCAAAATTCGCCGACTGCCTTCTTCAGCAAGCACCAAACATCACGATCTCATTTCTGCCGCTAGCCGAAGATCGATTTCTTCAGCTTTCAAGCGGCGAACTGGATTTTGTGGTTTCGCCAGTGATGGCGGTTCCGCCGGGTTTGCGCAGCATCGTGATTGGACGCAATGAATATGTGCTTGCAGCAGGATTTGGCAGCCCGCTGGCCGCTGAAAGCCGCACTTCGCCGCTCTCGACCGAGCGAGTGCTGCAGGAATCTTTTGCTGATGTCTGCTTTCGAACTCAGCCGGGAGCCCCTTATACGACGCTTCGAGAAATCGCTTTTCCCGATTGGCGTGAGGCGCGGTCATCACTGCGCACCACGAATTTTCTTTCCGCGGTGACGACATTAAGCTCGAGCCGTCTCATCATGGTGCTGCCGAAGAAAACCGCTGATACGCTCGCCAATGCCGGTCTAGTGGCGATTGTTGAAACCCAAGCCAAAAGCGTCGTTCAGACGCCGCATCTCATCTGGCACCATCGCACAGATCAGGACCTCGCCATGCAGTGGGTGCGCTCCGTCCTCCTTTCTTCGGCGCAAGAGACTTAAAAACAGCCTGCTGAATCTTCGATTAGATTCAGTCCGGTGAAAGCTGCGCCCTGTAGTCTTGTGAAAGCCTAAAATAACTAGTTTCACCCATCGAGCCGCCAGAAGCCGCCTGTGTGTCATAGTCTGCTGCTTCATGAGCCGACCGACAATACAACCCATCCTCTTCAAGAAGGACAACCATGAAGGAAATTCGCACCCGCATTGCGCCGAGCCCTACCGGCATGATGCACCTTGGAACCGCCCGAACGGCGATCTACTGCTGGGCAGTCGCCCGCCATTTCGGCGGCAAATTCCTGCTGCGCATTGAGGATACCGATCAAGTACGTTCCACAAAGGAAGCGGTGCAGGTCATTCTCGACGGCATGAAGTGGCTCAATCTCGATTATGACGAAGGTCCTGTCTATCAGATGGACCGCCTTGCTCGATATCAGGAAGTCGTCGACGAAATGCTCGCGGACGGCCGCGCCTACTATTGCTACGCCACTCCCGAAGAACTCGACGCTCTGCGCGAGCAGCAGCGTGCCGCCGGTCTCAAGCCTCGCTATGACGGCCGCTGGCGTCCGGAAAACTGTGTGGGACGCCCCATTCCCGAAGGCGTAAAGCCCGTCATCCGATTCCGCAATCCTGATGAAGGCTCCGTGACCTGGAACGATGCCGTCTACGGCCCCATCACCGTGTCGAACGCCGAGCTCGATGACCTCATCATCATGCGCAACGGCATCCCGACCTATAACTTCGCCGTGGTGGTAGACGACTGGGATATGAAGGTGAGTCATGTCATCCGCGGCGCGGACCACATCAACAATACGCCTCGGCAGATCAACATCTACAAAGCCTTGGGCGCGGAAATTCCGGTTTTTGCGCACCTCCCGCTCATCTGCGGACAAGACGGTCAGAAGCTTTCGAAGCGCCATGGCACGGTTTCTGTGCTTGAATACGAAAAACAGGGCTATCTGCCCGAAGCGATCTTCAATTACCTCGCGCGCCTCGGCTGGGGCCATGGGAATATGGAGAAATTCTCGCGTGAAGAGCTTGCCGAAGTGTTCGACCTCTCCGACTGCTCGAGAGCTTCCGCCCGCATTGACTGGAAGAAGCTCGAATGGCTTAACGGTCAGTACATGAAGGAAGCCGATGACGATCGCCTCGCCAAGCTGGTGGCTTCGCGCATCGAGGCCCGCGGAGGCATCATCGCCAACGGTCCGGATCTCGCGAGCGTCTGCGGGCTGCTCAAGTCCCGCAGCGCCACGCTCGAAAAACTCGCTGAAGCTGCGCTCTTCTTCTACGCCGAAAATGCCGTCAACGCTGAAGAAGCCGCTAAGGTTCTCGCCGACGGCGGACGCGAAGCGCTTGAACTCTTTGCCCAGAAACTCAAAGCGCTTGATGCGGAAACGCCTGAAAACGTTTATCACTGCATTCAGGAAGTGATGGCCGAACGCAGCATTCCGATGAAGATTCTTGCCAACCCGCTGCGCGTCCTCGTCTGCCGCGCTGACCGCACGCCGCAGATTGACCGCACGCTCTGTCTTATTGGCCGTGACAAGGTACTGGCCCGTATCGCTGAAGGGTTGGCTTAATTTTTAGCCGCCTCTTGCGGAGAAAGATGCTTTCACATATAATTCGCTTTCTCCGCAAAGACGTCCCCATCGTCTAGTGGTTAGGACGGCAGCCTCTCACGTTGTCAACATCGGTTCGAATCCGATTGGGGACGCCATTCAAAGATACCTGTCAGGCAGTTGCCTCGACAGGTTTTTTTGTTTTCCAAGGCAGAAAACAAATTTGAGATTTTTGTTCACAAAGTGATTGCCTCGCAATCATTTCGGCAGACTATTCTTGCAAGTATTAAAAATATCCTTGCAAGGATTCAAGATGATTAAAAATCTCGAAAAAAGTACTGTCATCAAACTGAAGGATCAAGTTCCTTACCTCGCGGGGCAAGTTGTCAGCAAGACGCTTGCACAGAACGATTCTCTGAGCTTAACGGTCTTCTCTTTCGATAAAGGAGAAGAAATCAGCACGCATCAGTCCGGCGGCGACGCGATGGTGACAGTTCTTGAAGGTACCGGACGGTTCACGATTGACGGAGAGCCGCACCTCGTTAAAGAAGGCGAAACCATCGTCATGCCGGCCAAACATCCTCATGCGGTGTACGGTGAAGAGCGCTTCAAAATGCTTTTGACGGTGGTCTTCTAAAAGATCGAAGATCAGCCCATCTAGAGAGAGGCGGCATCGAGCTGCCTCTCCTTCAAAAAGGAGACGCGACTCCTCACTCTTCCTTATCCAAGCGATGTTTGCCGCCATGGCGCCCCGCTGTCACCACGCGCACATCGCCCTGACGTTCAGCACGGCGACGGCGCGCCTCTTTAGGGTCTACCAAGAGCGGCGCAGAAATTTCCAGCCGGTCCCCGTCATGAAGCACCGTCATCACGTCCGCCCGACGGCCGAAAACAGATAGTCCTTCTCCTGACGCCAACTTTCGACCGGCCTGAGCGAGCGCCTCCTCCGCAATGACGCCGTCCTCGAGATCGAGTTCACGCTCCTTGGCGTGCGTTGCGCCACCTTCAGCCCAAATTTCACACAACGTGATGCGCATGTCGGTCTCCAAAACAGAAAAACGATAGAATTTACAGCCTTGCGGCACGTAAAGCAATGCCGCCCAGCTTCGGAGCTGCCCATCCTGCCCAACTTGCAGGCGTGAGGTCAGCAGCCGAAATACTTTGAAAAAGGAGGCCGTCATGGCCACCAACAGCAATAAAAAAACAACCAAAAACACCCAGCCGCGCATTCTGAATAAGCGCGCAACTTACGACTACGCCATTGAGGAGCGCTACGAAGCAGGGCTCGTCCTCCATGGCTGGGAAGTCAAAAGCGTTCGCGCAGGCCGCGCCCAAATTAACCTTGCCCACATCTACATTCGTGACGGCGAGTTGTTTCTCTGCAATGCACATATGAATCCGGCAGACCAAGCCTGCACGCACGAAACGCTTGAAACGAATCGTACGCGCAAGCTCCTGATGCATCGCCGTGAAATCATGAAGCTGATCGGCCGAGTGGAGCGTCAAAGCTACACCTTAGTGCCGCTCAACCTGCACTTCAAAAACGGCCGCGTCAAGGTTGATCTCGCACTTGCCCGCGGCAAGCGGGAATATGAAAAGCGCGATGACGAAAGCAAGAAGGAATGGAAGCGCGAGCAGGAACGCATCATGAAAAAGGATGCTCGCGGGCGTCACATTCTCAACGGTTAATGCGGCACTGAAACGCTCAATATCTGACTGGAGGCTTTTGTCATGCGCTTGAAGAACACTTTTGCCAAACTTTCAGGAGTTGCCAGCGGTCTTCTTCTGAGCGGGCTGCTCGCATTGAACGGGGTTGAGGCTCGGCTCGTTTCGGATGACAACGGCACCTCAGTTGATGTGCCTGAACACATCAGCCGCATCGTCGTTACGAATATTCTGCCGCTGGCCTCCGCCGTCACCATGTATTTGGGCGACGGCTCGCGCATTGTCGGCATGCATCCGGCCAGTATGTCAGCGGCGAAATCTGGACTTTTGGGTGAGCTTCACCCAGAGGTGCTTCAGGCTGATACGCACTTCATTCAGGGCGCAAACCTTAACCTGGAATCGCTCATGGCTTTAAAGCCTGATCTTGTGCTCATCAATGCCTCCGATCGCCGCATGCTTGATCGGGTGCGCGCTGCCGGCCTCACCGCTTTCGGCATCAGTGCGGTGAAGTGGCACTATGACGTAGAAGCCACCTACGAGGGCTGGATGCGATCCCTGAAGGCGCTTTTTCCGGATGCCAAAGCCAATTCTGCGGCGATGGCCGAAAAATTCCGGCACTACCGCACCCTCATCGCTGAACGGACGTCCAACCTTTCAGACGCTCAGCGCCGTACCGTTCTCTTCATTGTCCGCACGGATGCTCGTCAGCTGGTGGTGTCAGGTGAAAAATTCTTCGGCGAATACTGGGCCAAAGCGGTCGGCGCTAAAAATGCCGCTCATGAGCTTAAAGCCGAAAACGCCAATGCCGTCGTCACGATGGAAAGCATTTATGCATGGAATCCAGACATTGTGCTTCTCACTAACTTCACGCCGCTCCAGCCCAATGATCTGATTGAAGGCCGCGATGCCGGCCGTGATTGGACGTCCGTCAAAGCCGTGAAGGACAGGCGCGTTTATAAAATGCCGCTCGGCCTTTACCGTTCCTTTACGCCGACAGCGGACACGCCGCTCACGCTTTTGTGGCTCGCAAAGACCATTTATCCGGAACGCTTTGCCGATATTGATCTTCAGGCCGAAACCGAGCATTTTTACCGCGATGTTTTCGGTTTGTCGCTCACAGAGGCGCAAATCAAAACCATCTATGCACCACAGGCCCGAGCCTCGGTCGGTCTGACAGGCTCAGTAAGAAGCTCGCGCTGATCCGATAACCTCGGGTGCAAACCATGCACGAATCCGTTGTTGACCCGCAGCCTGCGCCCAATTCCGCCGATCTTGCTGCTGAGAATCGGCGCCGTACCGCGCTCAAACTCCTCGGCATCGCTGCGGTTATAGCCGCTGCAGCCGTTTTTTCGCTCTGCGCCGGCCGCTACGGCCTCTCCATCGCCGACATTCTTGACGCACTTCTCCATCCCAATGCCGGCACAGCCGCATCCAATGTCGTCTGGCATGTTCGCCTGCCGCGCATCTTGCTTGCGCTCTTGGCGGGAGGCGGTCTAGCCCTATCCGGCGCAGCGTTTCAAGCGCTTTTTGCTAATCCGCTGGCCGCCCCGGATACCTTGGGGGTTGCGACTGGCGCCTCCTTTGGGGCCGTCCTGGCGATTCTCTTTGGCCTCCCTGCCGCCGGCATTCAGATGGGCGCCGTGCTCTCCGGCACTGCCGCCATACTGCTGGTGATGCTCGTAAGCCGCACCCGGCCCGGAGAATCCGGCTCCATCTTGATGATTGTGCTTTCCGGCATGGTTGTCGGCGCACTCTTCACGGCTTTCGTCGGCATTGTGAAATTTGCCGCTGATCCGCAGGATGCACTGCCTTCAATCACCTTCTGGATCATGGGATCCCTCACGGGGGCGGGACTGCCGCAGATCCTTGCCAGCCTGCCGCTGCTTGTCATCGGCTCTGCCGTTCTGCTGCTGCTTCGCTGGCGGCTTAACATTCTGGCGCTTCCCGCTGATGAAGCGGCAAGCTTCGGCGTCAATACCCAAGCGCTTCGCTGGACGGTGATTCTGGCCGCTACTGTCGTGACGGCCTCCGTCGTTTCGATCTGCGGCCTGATCGGCTGGGTAGGCCTCCTGGTGCCGCATGCTGCACGCATGCTCTTTGGAAGCGCCAATGAACGCGTTCTGCCGGCTTGTCTGCTTTTAGGCGGACTGTTCCTTTTGCTCATCGATACGGCTGCCCGCTCTTTATCAGAAGCGGAGATCCCAGTCTCCATCCTCACGGCGATCGTCGGTGCGCCGGTATTCATCCTGCTGCTTCGCCGTACCGGCGGACGGTTCGGTTAAAGGGGGCCGCCCGATGCAAATCGAAGTTCGCAACGGTGCCTTTCACTACCCTAATGGGAAAAGCGTTCTGCAAAGCGTGAATTTCAGCTTCGACGGCCGCGGCGTCTTTGCCGTGCTCGGACCAAACGGAGCAGGAAAAACAACGCTCCTTAAGTGCCTTCTCGGCCTGCTGCCTTGGAGTTCCGGCGCCTCGTTCTTCAACGGACGAGATCGCCGAGAGTGGTCAACGCGTGAATTTTGGCGCCGCACAGCGTATGTGCCGCAGGCTCGAGCGTCTGCGTTCGCCCCGTTGACTCTGCGAGAACTGGTTGTGCTCGGCAGAAGCGCGAGAATCGGCGCCTTCTCGCAGCCGAGCCGCACCGACTGGACGGCTTGCGACCATGCCATGGAGCTTGTCGGTATCCGTGTGCTGGCTGAGCGCCTCACTACCGAGGTCTCTGGAGGACAGCTCCAGCTTGCCTACATCGCACGTGCTTTGGCTGCAGAACCTGAACTCCTCGTACTGGACGAACCTGAAAGCAGCCTTGACTTCAAAAATCAAGCCGCAGTGCTCAATGTCATTGATCAGCTAACGAGTTCAGGTCTGGGAGTCATCATCAACACACACTTCCCCGCCCATGCTCTCGCTCGTGCAGCTTCCGGCATCCTCGTCCCGCAGGGGAAGCCGCCGATCTTTGGAACGGCCGCTGAGCTCTTTTCAGAGGCAAAGCTTTCAGCGCTGTTCGGTATCGACGTCCGCATCCGCACGCTTGATTTCGACGGTCGACAGACCCCGGTTGTCGCCGCCGTCTCCTGAGCCGCAATCCTTACTGCGGACAACTCGGACGGTGCACACTGCTTGTCGCCAGTTGCCGCAGCAGCACGCGCTCTGTTCGCAAAAAACTTTTTTCTGCAATCAGCGTTTTTGTGATTAACCAACTTTTCAAAAGAACGAATTGAGTAAAAACATCTAGTTCACACCTCAAATATTCATCCTTTCTTTGAACATTCCTTGACAATATCGAGGTTGAGGGGTATGTTTTTCGACATTCGGCAGAATGAGGAGTCTGCCCGAAACTACACAACCACCATCCTCAAAAGAAAGAACGAAGGAATTTCCAAAATGGCCGACAACCGAGTCATCATCTTCGATACGACGCTGCGCGACGGTGAACAGGCTCTGCCTCAGAGTCTCTCCATGCGTCAGAAACTGCAGATCGCGCTCGCGCTCGAAGAGCTCGGCGTGGACGTCATTGAAGCAGGCTTCCCTATTTCGAGTCAGGGCGACTTTGAGAGCGTTCAGACGATTGCTCAAACACTGAAGCGCTCCATCCCATGCGGTCTGTCGCGCGCGATACTCAAAGACGTTGAATGTGCCGGCGAAGCTTTGAAAGTTGCCGAGCACTTCCGCATCCATACCTTTATCGCCACTTCATCCATTCATGTGAAGGATAAGCTCCGCAAATCCTTTGACGATGTTCTGGCCATGGGCGTCGCTGCCGTCAAATGCGCCCGCCAATATACCGACGATGTGGAATTTTCATGCGAAGACGCGGGCCGTACGCCGATCGATCAGCTTTGCCGCATGGTTGAAGAAGCCATTGAAGCCGGCGCTACCACCATCAATATTCCTGACACCGTGGGCTACACGGTGCCGATGGAGTTCGGCGGCATCATTTCTCAAATTCTGAACCGCGTCCCCAATATTGATAAGGCTGTGCTCTCTGTACACTGCCACAATGATCTCGGCATGGCCACTGCCAATTCACTCACAGCCGTGCAGATGGGGGCGCGCCAGATCGAATGCTGCATGAACGGCTTGGGCGAACGGGCAGGCAACTGCTCTCTCGAAGAGGTCGCTACCGCTATCCGCCTGCGCGGCAAAGTTTTGGGCGGCGTTGAAACCGGCATCGTATCGAAAAATATTGCCCGCACCTCAATGCTCGTCTCTAAGATCTGCCACGAACCTGTCCCTGCCCACAAAGCTATTGTCGGTTCGAACGCCTTCTCTCACAGCTCCGGCATTCATCAGGACGGCGTCCTTAAGAACTGCGAAACCTACGAGATTCTCACGCCGGAATCCGTGGGCTTTGCGAGCAATACGATGTTGATGACGGCACGTTCCGGCCGCCACATGATTCAGGACTGCCTGCGCAAACTCGGCTACGCCGACGACGAATACGATTTGAACGATATTTACGCGCGCTTCCTAAAACTGGCAGACCGTAAAGGACAGGTTTTCGATTACGACTTGGAAGCGCTGCTCTTCTTCACGAAACTCGATGAAGAGGACGACCTCTATCATCTTGACCAAATGAATGTCATGTCGGGGTCAAACGGCTCCATCCCGACGGCGACGGTTCGCCTGCGCGTCGGCCGCCGTACGCGTACGGAGTCGAGCATTGGCAACGGTCCGGTGGATGCCGTTTTCAACTGCATCACTCATTTGACGGGGGTGAAGTTCACGCTGAAGAGCTATGAGATTTCTGCTAATGGCTCCGGCATGGACGCCTTGGGTCAGGTGGACGTCACGATTGAAAGCGAAGACGGCCGAATCTTCCACGGCATGGGACTCTCAACCGATGTAATTGAGTCGTCATGCCTAGCACTTCTGCGTGCCATCAATAACATCGAACGCGCCAAACGCATTCAGAGCGAGAAAAAGCGGCCGGGACATACGGCTAAGTTCTATAAGGCTGAAGCCGAAAGTCTCGGTGACGACGCAGACAAGCCGGCAAAACCTGTTCGCAAACCGCGCACCCGCGCTCCAAAAGCGTAAGCATCCTTTTAAAAAAACCTGCCACTGCCTGCGAAGCCGACTTCGCAGGCAGTTCAAATCACCTCAGCGACTCCACATCATTTCAATAAGCTCAGGACCCGCACGTTCCAGGCTTACGACTATAAAAACGCACGCCTATCGCCCGCTTCCCGAAGCTTCTGCCACTTTCATAAATACTGACTGCGGCTGCTGACCGGAATTGTCTTCCGAGGCAGTCGACCGCAGCCGTGCATAGGACCTGAAGAATATGACCCGCAACCATCGCATTGCAGTTTTGGCCGGCGACGGCATCGGCCCCGAAGTTATGTGCGAGGCACTCCGCGTACTCGATGCCGCCGCAAGCAAATTCGGCTTTACCGTTGAGCGTACGGAAGAACTCGTGGGCGGCGCCGCCATTGATGCCTGCGGCACGCCGCTTCCGGAAAAAACAATTGCAGCCTGTGACGCTGCTGAAGCCATTCTCTTTGGCAGCGTCGGCGGCCCGAAGTGGGATCATCTCCCGCACAAACAGCGTCCGGAAGCGGGGGCGCTGCTGCCGCTGCGCAAGCGCTACAAGCTCTTTTGCAACCTGCGTCCGGCACGCATCTTCCCGGGACTCGACAGTCTTTCTCCCTTGCGCGCAGACATCTCTGCTCGAGGCTTTGACATGGTCATCGTGCGCGAACTCACGGGCGGCATTTACTTCGGCACACCGAAAGGCCGTACTGGTGAGGGCGAGGACGAGAAGGCTTTTGACACCGAGGTTTATTCCCGCCGCGAAGTGCGCCGCATCGCCAAGGCCGCATTCGAAGCCGCCAAAGGACGCCGCAAACACGTCACGTCAGTTGACAAAGCCAATGTGCTCGCCACCTCAGTGCTTTGGCGCGAAACAGTGGATGAAGTGGCCCGCGACTACCCTGACGTCAAACTCGAACACGTCTACGTCGACAACGCCACGATGCAGCTGATCCGCGATCCCTCTCAGTTCGATGTGATGCTGTGCTCGAACATCTTCGGCGACATTCTCTCTGACGAGTGCGCCATGATCACGGGTTCGATGGGACTGCTCCCCTCAGCATCTATCGGCGAAGGCGGCTTCGGCCTCTATGAACCTGCCGGCGGTTCTGCACCCGATATCGCCGGCAAAGGGATTGCCAATCCCATTGCTCAGATCCTTTCAGTAGCGATGATGCTGCGCTATTCGCTCAACGAGCCGCAGGCAGCCGATGCCATTGAAGCCGCCGTTACGGATACGCTTGCCGCCCGAGAAGTCACTGCGGACCTTGCCCGCGCGGCTGGCACCAAGCCGCTCAACACGCGCGAAATGGGCGATGCGATCTGCCGCCGTCTGGCCTGACTGAGAGGTGAATACCATGGGAAAAACACTCTACGAAAAGGTTTATGACGCCCACGTGGTGATGCAAAAGCCCGGCGAACTGCCTCTGCTTTACATTGACCGTCACATCATTCATGAAGTCACGAGTCCTCAGGCTTTCGCTGGTCTGCGCGCAGCCGGCCGCAAGCTCCGTCGTCCCGACCTGATGCTCGCGACGATGGACCACGACATCTCTACCCGAAAGCCCACGCTTGACGCGTGCATGCCGCTTGCCAAAAAGCAGGTGACGACGCTGATGGCCAACTGTCAAGACTTTGGCGTCACGCTCTACGGTCTGGGCAATCCTGGTCAAGGGATTGTGCATATCGTGGGACCGCAAAGCGGTTTCACGCTGCCCGGCACAACCTTGGTTTGCGGAGATTCGCATACGGCCACTCACGGCGCCTTCGGTGCTTTGGCCTTCGGCATTGGTACGTCCGAAGTCGAACACGTCATGGCGACGCAGACGCTCAAGCAGCAGCGCTTAAAGACCATGCGGATCCGCTGCGACGGCCGACTGCGTTCGGGCGTCTACGCCAAAGATTTGATTCTTGCCATTGCCGGCAAACTCACCACTGCCGGCGGAACGGGCTATGCCGTTGAATTCGCAGGAGAAGCCGTGAAGGCCCTCACGATGGAAGGGCGCATGACGCTTTGCAACATGGCGATTGAAATGGGTGCCAAAGTCGGCATGGTCGCACCGGATGAAGTCACCTTCGAATACGTGAAGGGACGCCTCTTCGCACCGAAGGGCGCAGAATGGGACGAGGCTGTTGCCTATTGGAAGACACTGGCCACAGACGAAGACGCTCAGTTTGACAAAGAAGTGGTGCTCGACGCTGCTGCGCTCGAACCGCAGGTGACCTGGGGCACGAACCCTGGTCAGGAAGGTGCCCTCACGGGCTGCGTCCCAACACTTGAAAGCTTCGACAATCCTGTCGCACGCCAGAGTGCAGAGGCCGCGCTCGCCTACATTGATCTGAAGCCGGGACAAAAGCTGATCGGCACGCCGATCGACATTGTTTTCATCGGCTCATGCACAAATGGCCGCATTGAAGACTTCCGTGAAGCTGCACGAGTCGCCAAGGGCCGCAAGGTTGCACCCGGCGTGCAAGCACTTGCTGTTCCGGGCTCTATGGCAGTTCGCGAAATGGCCGAAGCCGAAGGCATTGCCAAGATTCTCTCGGATGCCGGTTTTGAGTGGCGTCTGCCGGGGTGCTCGATGTGCCTCGCGATGAACGACGACCGCGCGGAAGAAGGCTCGCGCGTGGCGAGCACGTCCAACCGCAACTTCGTCGGCCGACAGGGCAAAGGCAGCCGTACGCATTTGATGAGCCCGGCCTCTGCTGCCGCAGCCGCAATAGCGGGTGCCATTGCCGATCCGCGCGATTATCTCTGAGAGAGCAGCCATGCAGAAATTCACTCGTTTCACTTCGAAGGCCGTTCCGCTCAACCGCGCGAACGTCGACACGGACCAAATCATCCCCAAGCAGTTCCTGCTTGCAGTGGATCGCAAGGGTTTTGGCCATCACCTCTTTCACGATCACCGCTGGCTGGATGCCGAAGAAACAAAGCCCAATCCCGACTTTGTACTTAACTTCCCCGTGTACAAGGGTGCAGGCATCCTCGTCGCTCAGGCCAATTTTGGCAATGGTTCGTCGCGCGAACACGCCCCCTGGGCACTTCTTGAATACGGCTTCCGCTGCGTTATTGCGCCGTCCTTTGCGGATATTTTCAAGAACAATGCGCTCGGCAACGGACTGCTGCCGGTTGAACTTAAACAAAGCGAAATCGACCAACTTTTCCAGGTGCTGGAAGCCAATCCCGGCATGGAGATCACAGTCGACCTCGAAAAGCAGACGGTCGATGCGGGCAGTCTTCACTTTACCTTTACCGTTGACCCCTTCCGCCGCTGGATGATGCTCGAAGGTCTGGATGCCATCGGCCTCACACTTCAGGATGAAGACAAGATCGCGGCCTACGAAGCCTCAATGCATGCCTGGCGGGTCCACGCGCTGCACTAAATAATCTACGTTAGGAAAGGTCGGCATAAACTGCCGGCCTTTTTTTCAGCAAGGATCAAAGATCCTTAGTCCTTTGCGTGGCCAGACAAACAAATGGGAAGTCGTTGATGCAACTTCCCATTCTTGTTTCTTGTGGGGGCCGAGACAATTGGTCACCGGGCCCCCTCAATGCCTCGCCGGATTATTTGTCAGCGAGAATCTTGCGCACTGCCATACGGCCAGAGTTGATGGCAAATGCGGAAGCCGTGCCTTCACCCACCTTCAGGTCATAGGAGTCGCCGTACACGCCGCCGGCGTCATGACCGATGGCATAAAGCCCCTGGATGACATGGTCGTTCTTATCAAGCACCTGCAGGTCGGCATTCACCTTGACGCCGTTCAAGCTCGTGAGCGTATTAAGCTTGCCGCGAACCACATAGAACGGACCTTCGCTCACGGCGCGCAGATAGTACTTATCCTTGCCGAACTGGTCATCACGGCCCTGCTTGGCAAACTTCGTCATCATGTCAGCGGAAGCCTTCAGCGTGGCGGGATCCATGCCGGCCTTCTTAGCGACTTCTTCAATCGTATTGCCGATGAAGACGTTGCCCTTGGCTTCGTTAGCCTTCAGGAGCGCATCGAGCTGCGTAGCAGCCTGATGGCGCTGAATGAAGTTGCCGCAGGGATTGGGATAGCCTTTGCCTTCCGTGGAGAATTCGCGCTTGGTGGCTTCGTCAAAGACGATGTAGGTCCATTCACCCGTACGAGCGATGGCATTCGACGCCTGGGGCCAGTCAATCGTCAGCTCTTCATTGAAGAAACGGCTGCCGGTGCTGTCCACATAAAGGAGCCCCTGACGGAAGAGCGCGCGCACCTCTTTATTCGCACCGTTGCAGATGGCCTCGCCCTCGGCTGGCATGAATGCGCCGTTGATCATCATCGGCCCCATGTTGTCGCCGATGGCGCCGACATCCATGGCCATCTTGATGCCGTCACCCGTACGACCGGGCGCGCCGACCGGAATCATGTCGATGCCGGTGAGCTTCTTCACCATGTCCACATTGAAGTTGTAGCCGCCGGTGGCAAGAATCACGTTCTTGGCGTTAACGGTGATGGTGTCGCCCTTGGCATTTTTAGCCACCACGCCTTCAACCTTACCGTCCTTGTAGATAAGCTTCTCTGCCGGCGTGGAGAGCAGCAGCGTGCCGCCCTTGGCCTTAAAGGTTTCAACCATGGCCTTTGGGAGCGAACCGGCGCTCGGATAGATATGCCACGTCAGATCAGCCTTGTCACGCCAGGCGGTCTTCACTTCCTTCCAATGCACGCCGTGGTCGTAAACCCACTGGATCGTGTCGCCGGAGAGATCAACGAAGGCCTTCACCAACGGTGCATTGATGCGCCAGTGGTGATAAGCAGCCATTTCATTGAAGGCCTGAATCTTCGTGAGCTTGACGCCTTTTTCCTTCTGCATGAAGGATTCCGCGGCAAACGAACCTTCCATAAAGTTGCCGGCACCGCCCGCAAAGGCATTCTTCTCAAGCATCAGAGTTTTGAGGCCGCCCTCAACGGCGCTCACGGCCGCGACTGTGCCGCCCGCACCAGCACCGACCACAACGACGTCAACGTTATAGGTCTGGTCAGCTGCCCACGCCGGAGCAAAAGTCATGGCCACTGCAGCCGCGATCAGAACTTGCTTCATATATCTTTCTCCCTTTGATGAGTGAGGTGTGCTCGCGAGGTTATGAACCTCGTGCTTAAAGAGAAAGATAAAAAATCATTTCCTTAAGTAATTTTGCAGTCGTCAAGAGTCGGCATCAGCGGAACTGAGCGCCGCTTTAAGGCGCGGAATGAGGAGTGCGAACTGTTTAACAGAATGAACACCATACGCCTTATAAATCTGAGCACGGTAAACCTGCACAGTGCGTTCGCTCAAATTCAGACGTTCAGCAATCGCCGCGTCGTTCATCCCATCCATCATGAGGTCGAGCACACGGCGAGGGCGTTCCGTGAGCGACGCTGCTGAGGCCGCCAGATTTTCGGGCAGTACCGCGCCCGCCGCCAAAAGTTGGGAACGTTCAACCGTACGCGCAACAACCTCCAGAAGTTTTTCAGGGTCTACGGGCTTCAAAAGGAAATCATCGGCCCCGGCCTTGAGCGTAGCGATGGCTGCATGAATGTCGGAATAGCTGGTGATAAAGACAATGGGAACCCTTGAGCCCATCAGGTTGAGTTTCTCCTGAAGTTCCGGTCCGGAAAGATCGGGCATGCGAACATCTAAGAGAATGCAGCCCGGTCTGGAGCGATCAAAATCTTTGAGAAGATCAAAGCCGGACGCATAAGCAGAGACGAGCCAGCCCTCACACTCAAGCATGAACTTTAAGGAGTCTCGCACCTCTTCTTCATCATCAACGACGCGTATCAATGGTTCCTGCGGTTTCATTGACTTCATTTTTTTGGCTCCTCTTTATTGTCGAGCGTATTCGGCACCAAACCGCTCGGCATCGATTTTTTCACATCACAAGTCTCTTGAATTTCACGGTCAGCAGCCTCTCCTTCGAATTTCAGCGGCAGTTCGAGCACCGCTTCTGCGCCCCCCGCCTCAAGCGCCCGCAGACTGAAACTGCCGCCGTGGGCTTCTGCAATCGACTGAATAATGACGATGCCAAGGCCAATGCCCTCCTTCTTTTCGCTGCTCATCGGCGCCATGTGCCGTTCGAGCTCGCCAGGCGCCAGACGTCGACCAGTGTTGACCACTTGAAGCCGCGCGCAGCGGCCGTTGGCAGAAAGATTGACGCGAACGGATGCACCGTCTTCCCCATTGATGCCGCCTGCAGCGGCTTCTGCCGCATTTTTAAGAATATTCAAAACCGCAAGTCCCAGCTCAAGTTCGTCTCCCGGGATCTCTACCTCCACGGTCTTGACGCGCGTCGGCACAGTCAGCCGACCTGAACGCCGCAAATCGGCAGCGGCTGTTTCCACCAGCAAATCCAAACGAACGGGGGCTTCGCGCGATGTTTCTCCCTTGGCATAAGCTCGAACCTTCTGCAGAATGCGGGCAGCCTTTGCACTCTGCGCATCTATGGTCTTTAAGCAGTCATTCATTAAATCCCGGCGCGGGGTCGGTGCGGCAAGCAGCGTCTTCAGTGCGCGGGCACGATAGCGAATAGCCGAGAGCGGCTGTCCCATTTCATGCGCAAATATCGAAGAAAGCTGACTCACAACCCCAAGACGCGAGAGCGCCGCAAGACGCTCTTCAGTCTTCAAAGCCTTGTCTTCAATTTCTCGCTGCCGAACATAAGCATCGTTCAATTCCCTGGCACGAGACTGCGCCAAACGTTCCACCGAGACGGAATGGAATACAAATCCCGCCAGCAAAGCAAGCGCAGCTGCAATGAGGGGCCAAAAATCTCGCCAAATACGGCTGAGCGTCCAGTCCCGCAGATAGGCGTAAGGCCCGATTCTGAGGACATGGAAGACATCATTGACTCTTGAAAATTCCGTCGCAACGCTCCAGCCCATACCGCTTGACGGATCAATCGGCATGGCAAGAATCGTTTCCACCATGCGTTTTGTCAGCTGAGGCGCCATGTTGTCGGTGGTGAGTGCCACTGTCCACCCGGGAAAGAGTTCCGTCGAGCGCAGGCACGACTGATTGCCCCCCGAAACGAGCGCCGTTGGCCGGAAGGACTGCTTGAGCTGCGGCCATTTGGCAATCAGCGTTTCATATTCACAGACACGAAAAACGCCGATGTCGGCTTTGCGCTCCAAAAGCAGCCGGAGAACTTCCTGCGGTTTGTCGTTGGTGAAATACTGCTTGAAAAAGAACCGATCTGGATTAAACCCAGCATTGGCAATAGCGGCAAGCGGCAGCTGATAGTTGATGAAGTTCGCTTGACTATTGAAGACGGCTCGAGCGCCCTTCATATCTGCGATCGTTTGAATTTCCGGATGATCTGCGGTGGTCACAAAAAGTGCCGCAGTAAAACGATTGGGATCCGGGAAGCGGGCGGTATAAACAGTCGCAAGCGCATAAGCGCCGTATGACCGCAGCTCCACATACTGCCCTGCACTCATGAGCGCATAGTCAACCTCATGCCTTTTAACCGCTTCAGAGAGAGCCGGCAGTTCGTACTCTATAAACTGGAAATGGACGTCAGGCATCATGCGGCGCAGATGCGCAACCAAAGGCCTGCGGATATCGGTTTCGCCCGGTTGGTAATTATTTTCGCCGTAAGCCAGCATCGGTTTTAAAAAACCGAAACGAACAAGCGGCCGGCCATTGGGCGGCACCGCCGACAAAGCGGCCTCATCGGGCGAGAGAATGGCTTCCTCTTGCCCGATTGAACGCCCATCCAAAGGAACTTTGATGTCAGCATTCCCGCCGGCAGAAACACTGAAAGGCGATAAAAGCAGCAATATTGCCAAAACCATCGATGCCCAGAGCCATTGAGGCAGGCGATGCCGCCGGCATTGAAAGATGGAATAAGAACGGTGCGAGAACATATGCCTGAGTATAGGTGAGCCGCAGATCCGAAGAAACAAGGCCCCCCGAGCTTAACGATGGGCTTGAACTCAAACACCTGCTGGCGACGATCTTTGATGAACTGCGCCTCAGCTGTGTCAGCAGCGAATCCAGTCCATACGCTTCCCAATCATTCACGGCAAACTAAGGTCTTTCGATGGATCAGCGTTTATCCACCTTGAGGATCTCTGCTCAACTTTCTATAGTTTTCTAGAATTTATGGATGGCGTATTGCTGTACACCTGTTGTCTGTTAAGTCACCCCCACAGTACCGTTCGCTTTCTCATGAACGACCTGCCGCTCTACTTCGCGCTTACCTTCCTCACGATTCTCTCGCCTGGCGCTGGTGTGCTCTTCACCGTGACGAGTGCGCTTCGAAGCGGCTTTCAAGATGCATGGCAGGCTCCGCTGGGTAATGTCCTCGCATCAGCCTGCGTCGCTGTAGCCTGCGCGGCCGGCATTGGCGCGATATTGACTGCCTCACCGCTCGTCTTCAGCATCGTGCAGGGACTCTCTGCTCTGGTACTCCTTTATCTGGCCTGGCGCAGCTGGCATGCACCGGCTAACGGCTTTGCTTCGCTCGCAGACCCTGCGGCTGCCGTCCATCACCCGTCAGCACCCCCTGCCAAACGGCCGCACGGCGCCTCGCTTTTTACGTCAGCTTTTTTGCTGCAGCTAACGAACCCAATGCTGTACGTCTTTCAGGTTTCGTTTCTGCCTCAATTCATCACCCCGTCAGACCCTTATGTCCCGCAGACAGCACTCCTCATCGCCATTTTTGCCGGCAACGGCATTGTGATTCACTTTGCATACAGCTACGCTGCAGCCTGGGCGAGGAAATTTCTGGCAAGCCCGCGGGCAGCACAGCTCATCAATCGCATCAGTGCTCTGCTCTTTTGCTGCTTCGGCGTTAGTGTTCTTTTGAAAGCGCTGATCGGCAGCTGATTATCACTGCGGCAAGACGCCTACCTGTCAAAATCCATGACCGTGCGCGCCAAAATGCCGGCAGCATTCAGAAAATCGTCCATTGCCATGTATTCATTCGGATTGTGAGAGCCAAACCGATTGGCAACAAAGAGCATCGCAAAGGGAACGCCTGCCGCCGCAAAATTCATAGCATCGTGCCCGGCACCTGACGGCATCCGCTGCGTGCCGATTTTCAAAATATCTGCTGACGTTTCAAGCTTTTTCATCACGCCTTCGTCGGCCTCCACGGGGGCAATGCGCATCAGCGGATCTGTCTTAAAAATGACCCCCGTCTCTTCTGCAGTCTCCTGGAGAATGGCTTCAACCTTCTTTTCGAAGAGGTTCAGTTCGGCTGCCGAAAGTGAACGAGCGTCGAGCGACACAATGCACTCGCCCGCGATCTTATTCATCGACGCAGACGGGCTCGTGCGAATCACGCCTGTCGTTGCTACCAGATCACGTCCGAGCGAGAGCTCGTGCTGCCAGAAGTCATAGAGTCTGGAAGAAAACCTTGCACAGGCAAGCGCCGCGTCTTTGCGGTACGGAAAATCCACTGCCCCTGCGTGTGCGGTCTCACCGATCGCTTGAATCGTACGGTGACGAATCAATCCGCGAATGCCCGTCACAACGCCGACGCGATCAGTGACGGCATTATCCAAACGAGCGCTCTGCTCAATGTGAACTTCAATAAAAGCGGCTATTTTTGCAAAATCGACGCAATGTTTGCCGGAACTGACTGCTGCCGGATCCACACCGATACCCGTCAGCAATTCCCTCAGCGTTGGACCGGCTGAACCAGACCGCATACGGCGGCTGAGATCGTCTTCAGTGAGTTGTCCCAACATACCGAGTGAACCGAGGAGACCTTCCTCTTCTCCGCGCATGATGACAACGCGAAAGTCCCGCTTGGGTGAAAAACCCAGATACTGCATCCACCGTGCAGTGCAGAGCGCCGCCACAATCCCGGCCAAGCCGTCATAGTTTCCGCCGTCGGGTACGCTGTCACAATGACTGCCGGACACCACCGCAGGCAATTCCGGGTCTGAGCCGCGCAGGGTTCCCCAAACATTGCCGGCAGGATCTGTCTCAACTTGAAGCCCAAGTCCGCAGCACACATCGCTTAAATACTTGAGCACCCGTCCTTCTTCGGGCGAATAGGAGGTTCGCGTGACGCCTGTGAGCGGTGCCGGCGACTGTGAAAGCAAACGAACATCCGCAAAGATCTTTTCGGCAAAAGCTTGGGACTGCTCCGTAAAGTCCGTCTGCGCCCAGTTCAAATCGTGCATGGCCAGCTTCTCCTTAAGCACATCGTATTGGTTCGCCGCCCGCGGCAGCCTAGTCTTCAACGTCAAAATGGATTATGACGATTCAAGCGTTCTTCCATCGCTCGAGAGCTCGGCAATCTTCCCAAGCGAACACCATCTTTATCAGTCTTTGCATTGTCTAAGAGTGATTTTCTGCCTTAGAAAGTAAAGTGATCACTCACTTTTGCCTGCCGCTGATCTCATAAATGCCAGGCACCAGCTCCTCCAAAAAACTGCCGCTCTCCAGACCCATCTGAAGAGCGGCAGCAACAAGGTTTTATGGCGGCAGCTTTAAGTAGCAGCCAACAGCATCAATGCAGTTCAACGCCGAGGAAGTCCAGCGCGGTCTGAACATGAAGCGCTGCACCCTTGACCAGCACTGATTCGTCCACACGGTAGCAGCCGTGATGCTGGGGCCAAACAGCGCCCAACGCTTCATTACGTACGCCAAGGAGCACCATAGCGCCTGGAATCTTTTCCTGATAATAGGAAAAGTCTTCACCGCCCATCATCTGAGGAGCTTCAAGCACACCGTCCTCGCCGAAAATCTTCTTGGCAGCCCCGGCCGCTACATCAATCATCTTCGGATCATTGATGGTGACCGGCACGAGGTATTCGTATTCCACTTCTGCAGTGCCGCGCATGGCTTCAGCCGTCGACTTGGCAATGCGTGTAATACGTTCAGCGAAACTGTTGCGCACCTCGGGATTAAAAGCACGCGTCGTGCCTTCAAGTTCTGCCGTGCCTGCAATGACATTGAAGCGCGTGCCGCCGGTGAATTTGCCCACCGTCACAACGGCTGTGTCGATCGGGTCGAGTTCACGGGAAACGAGGCTCTGGAGGTTCTGCACAATGGCCGCGCCCATCACTACGGCATCAACCGCACGCTGCGGCTGTGCGCCGTGGCCAGACTTGCCGATAACCTTGACCTTGAAGCGGTCGCCGGAAGCCATCATTGCTCCCTTGCGCATCGCAACCTTGCCGGCGGCTACATCTGACCAGACATGCATGCCGAAGCAAGCATCCACACCTTCGAGCGCACCCTCTGCAATCATTGACTGCGCACCGCGGCCAATTTCTTCTGCTGGCTGGAAAGCGAACACCACTGTGCCCTTGAGCTGATCCTGAATGTCATGAATCATGTGCACGGCAGTGAGCAGCATCGAGATGTGGCAGTCATGACCGCACGCATGCATCACACCAGGATTCGTGCTGGCATAAGGCAATCCGGTTTCCTCCTTCACCGACAAAGCGTCAATATCGCCTCGCAGGAGAATCGTGCGGCCCGGCTGCTTCCCGGAAATGCGTGCGAGCGTCCCTGTGCCCATACCGCAGGGGCGCCATTGCACACCCAGCTTGTCGAGTTCTGCGCGGATGCGCTCCGCCGTTTTGAATTCCTTGGCGCTTTCTTCCGGATGCTGATGGAAGTAGCGGCGCATTTCGACCTGATAGTCAGAGTATTTAGCAATAAGGTCCTGAAGTGTCATTTCAACGGTCCCGAAACGAAGGAAGGCGCTTTCCGCGGGGTCCCTGAACGCCCGGGGCTGCGCCTTCGCTCAAAAATAATGGATTCCACTATATGCCGCAGAGCGCACGGCAAAGATGGCAGATGGGTTAAAGCAGCTTCACAAAGAAACCGGCGAGCAGCACAGAGGTGATCGTCACCGTGATGAAACCGCCCACAATCATCGACGGGAAGAGCCGGCTCATCAGATAGTCCACTTCATCCTTGGTCGCCCCTTCATCGTTGCAGATCTTTTCAGTCATGATGGCATCGAACGGGAATCCGTAGAGAGCCGTCAGGCAGTTGGCAAAGCCAAGGTAGGGCGAGATGCGCAGAATGCGGCCGACAATTGCGGCCACGATGCCCATACCAATCAGACCTACGACGATCAGCGTAAGCATCGGTCCAATCAAGTCAAAGAGCATGGACGGCGTGCAGTCGGCCAAGCCGGAGTACACGAACATGATCAAAGCGAGGAAAAGGAAGTCCTTCGACCCCGTATGGGAGAGCACATCCGGTTCAAGAAAACCGAGGCGGCAGAAGACGACGCCCATCACCAATGCCCAGATGGCCCCGTTGACCGGCGTGAGCATGCCAAGCACGAAGGCGATCCAACCGACAATCGCGAGCTTCAAGAGGATGAAAAACGGCGTATTCCAGGAGGCTGGAGTAGCGAGCAAGCCTGCGCGTGTGCCGCCGTCGGGCAGCGCAATAGATTCAGCCACAATCTTAGTGGCGTCCTTGCTGGTCCCTTCAACTCGGCCTTCTCGATAGTCCTTCAGCAAGCGCTGAGCTTCGCGTTTGAGACAGACTGCCGTAAGCGGGTAGCCGGCAAAGCCCTGAATACAGTACATGGAAATGGCAAATACGGCTGCTGACGTGAGCCCAAGATCATTAGCCGCCTTTTGCATAATGGTCGTCGCAACGATGCCGCCGGCGAGCGGGGGCAAACCGGTGATCACCAGCGCTTTATCCATGAAGAGCGGACAAACCACCCAAGCAAGACCGCACATACCGGCCAAACCGGCCAGACAGATCACGACGGTTTTCCACTGCTCAAGCAAACGCTTGAGGCTAAAGAGCGTCCCCATATGGGCGATCAGCAAAAAGATGGCGACAGAACTGCCAACGGGCAGCAGCTTCGAGTCTGCAACGACGGTCTTCGGAAGAAACGTCCAGAAGCAGCACAGAATAATGACTGCCGAAATAAAGACTGAAGGAATCCAGCCCTTGGTCAGTTTTGCGAGCCATTCACCCAATAGGATGATGACCAAACAGGCCACGAAGGCCGACATGAAGTTGTACGCCATTGTCATTGCAATATTCTCCTCATCGAGCATCCGGCGCTTGTCGGCGGGAATGAGCGGGTCCCCGCTCACAAACAAGATGAGATGCTCTGCTTGTCTTGCATTTTGAAACTCAAATGTCGACAAAAAAAGAGGCGGGATAGCTGCATCACAGGAATATTCAAGAATGTTCTGATCCTAAATTTGACTTCTAACCCTTAATCCCTAAGCAATAGCGCCTAAATGCAGACGGCGCATTCTCGCGAGAGAAATGCGCCGTTTTTCATAGACCTTCAAACAGATCTTCATCTGTTATGCAGATTGCTGATCCCGTATCTCCTGAGATTTGCGCACAAGCGCTTCAAAGAGCGCCAAGGCCTCTGGACGATCTGCCGAAAGCATTTCCGGATGCCACTGCACTGCGAGGTAAAAAGGATGTTTAGGATCGTGGAAACTTTCAATAATGCCGTCGTCGCGGCTTCTGCCGTCCAGTACCATGCCGGGAGCGAGATCCTTCACGCACTGATGGTGGCGGCTGTTGACGCGAACCTCCTCACAGCCCATGACGTCAGCGGCGAGTGTCCCGGGGACCAAATCCACCCAATGAGTCGTAACGGCATAGTCTTCAGGCTGAGAATGAACATCCTTCGAAATATGATAGGTCGATGCAATATCTTGCACGAGCGTGCCGCCCGCAGCCACATTCATCACCTGACAGCCTCGGCAGATGCCTAATGCCGGCTTTCCAGCACTGCGCGACCATTTAGCCATCAGCATTTCCTGACGATCCCGAGCCGGGTCTAGCGCTCCGCATTCCGGCAGCGTTTCCTCACCGTAGAGCGCAGGATCGATATCTGCCCCGCCTGAAATCAAAACCCCGTCCATGCGCTCGAATGCATCACGAAGAATTTCTTCAGGTGCATCAAGAGGCAACAGCACAGGGATGCCGCCCGCACGAACAACGGACTGCATATAACCATTGCGGATATTGAGGAAGCCCTTTTCATTGAGACCGCCCGTCACTCCGATCAAAGGACGGCGGGGAATCGTCTGAGTTGCCTGAGGCATCATGATTGAAATGGAAGGAAGAAATAAAGATGTCCGCGGCATTTGCCATTGGACGAATGTGCTTGAGGGATTTTAAGAAGCTGTACCCAGTTCCCCAATGCAAAGCGCCTCAAGGACCACCCAGACCGCTTGAGGCGCATCAAGAAGGAGACTTTGCTGACTGCTACTTGCGGCCTTCTTCGAGCGCTCGATCGGCCAGTTTGGCATTTGCCGCCTCTACTGCAGCAGTCTTCGCCGCAGCAGCTTCCAGCTCCGTCTGCAGAAGCTTCACCATCATGTAGCGGTTAAGCACTTCACGGGCAAAAAGCAGATAGCCCAAATAAAGCTCGCTCTTACGAAGTGAGATCTGTTCCGTGCCGATTTGCACGAGGAAGCTCTGCTGAGCTTCGTCAAGCATACCCAGAATGCGTGTGCAGGCTTGCGGGGTAAAGTTGTCACGCACAAGCTGCAGATCCTTTGCCAAAAGAATGGTGTTCTCACGCATCTGCCCGCGGAAAGGAGAATGGCTGTTGGCAACATAATTTTCCGCCACGCCCAGCTGATCTCTTAATGCATGCCCCACTTCCTTCATGCTTGTAAAGGCGCGGTAATAGAAGTTTCGCGCGTCATAGTCGCGTTTAGCGCCGCCCCCCTGCAAAGCCATACTGTAATAATCGCCGCGCCGAAGCATGATTTCGTCGTAAAGCGTTACGGCTTGATTTTTCAGTTCACCCAAACGCTCATAGTCCTCCCGCAGGAAGGCTTCAAGACCTTCGGAATAAAGCGTGAGTGTCAGGTCCAGATTGTGGTTAACCGAAGTTGTCAGCAATTCACGTATCGAATTCTGATCGCCTTTATAGACATGCTTGGCTTCCTCCACTACCGCCTCAGGCTGCTTGCTCAATAAATTGGTGCGCACAATGATCGCAAAAGCAGTGATCATGCCGAGGATCATCATCGGGCTGCCGAGCCAGCACATCAAAGTAGCGACGAAACCGCAGGCCGTAGCCGCAGAGAAAGCCGTCATGAACCATCCGGAAATGACGGTCAGCACACCCGAAATACGGTAGACCGCACTTTCACGATCCCAAGCACGATCAGCCAAAGAAGATCCCATTGCGACCATAAACGTAACGTAAGTGGTCGAGAGCGGGAGCTTCATGCTCGTAGCTGTTGAAATCAGAATGGCGGCTAAAACAAGATTCACGCTCGCCCGCAGTTCATCAAATGGAGGTTCAACTTCTCCAGGCGGAAGTTTACGCTTCACAAAGCGTGAGTCTATAGCACTGAAAACAGACTTCGGCAGCATCTGATGAATAACTTCATTCATCTGAATGGCACTGCGAACGATCAAGCGCGCCGGGAGCGACGAACCAAACTGCTCCTTGCCGCCGCGAGTGGCTGACGAGAGATTCACCGCCGTCTGAATAACACGGTGAGCCTTCTTAGAGAACCAAAGCGTTAAGCACATAATGAGGCCGGAAGCACCGAGAATGACTGTAGGCGTGACTTTCACATCGCGCAGTCCGCCCATCATCATGCCGGGATCCATGCCGGGTTGGGCCTTCCAGAGCATCACGCTGTCCATGGCCGCTACCGGAACACCCACAAAATTCACCAAGTCGTTGCCGGCAAAAGCAAAGGCCAGTGCAAATGTTCCCGCGAGGATGATCACGGGAAAGATGTTCATTCGAAAGAAGAGAATCAGAGCCTGAAAAATAACCGTAAAAAACGCAAATGAAGAGATCAGAATGATGCTCGTGTGCGTTTCAATCCACTCAATCCATTCCGGATGCATGAAGCTTGCGCCGCGTGCGCCCTTCACCACCAGGAAGTAGAGAATGGAGGTAAGTGCAATGCCGCCCAACGTGCCGCCCAGCCACCGGTAAATTTTCTCGTAGCTGAAAGTAAACAGCAGTCGAAGGAAGTACTGCAGGATAAGCCCCGTAAAAAATGCAATGACTACGGATGCCAGAATGCCCATAATCATTGCCAGCGCCTTGCCCGAATTGACGTATAGGCCAAGGTCAGTGAGCGGATAACCGTTTGCCCAAATCTTCCAGCAGGCCACCGCAATGGTGCCGCCGAGGAGTTCAAAAACGATGGAAACGGTAGTAGAGGTGGGCAGCCCTAGAGAGTTGAAAGTATTGAGCAGCAGGACGTCCGTCACCATTACTGCACAAAAAATCACCATCACTTCCTTGAAGGACAGCATTTCCGGAACAAACACGCCCGTCTTGGCTATCTCCATCATCCCGGAGCTGAAGGTTGCCCCTAAAATCACGCCGACACTTGCCACGGCGAGAATGACCCAGAACGGAGCCGTTCTGGAACCAACGGCAGAATTAAGGAAATTCGAAGCGTCATTGGAAACGCCGACGAAAAGGTCACAGCAGGCAAGCGCCGCCAAGAGTCCTAAGAGGGTATAAACAAAGAGTTCCACAGCAGTTGCGTCTCATTCTTTGCCTCCTGCAGGCGCCGCATTTCAACGCTGCGCCCGCAAAAGGAGGGGCCGTCCATCAAATCCGTTTAAAGTTTTGATAAGGCAATCTTCTTATTAGCGAAAGCCGCAATTTTAAAAAAAGCTCTATGCAGCCGTAAAGAGCGTTTTTGCATCTCCCTCGTGAGAATCAAAGGACTTTTTTGTGCGCACAGCTCAAAGCGACTTCGCATTCCCAGCCGTGCTTGCCTCAACTTTCGGGCGTTTGAGATAGAGCCAGATCAGCATCGGCAAGAGCAAGATGCCCGAGAAGAAAATGACGAATTTGAGTCCGAGCCACATGCCGAGTGCACCGCCGGCAATCGGCCCTATGACGCTGCCGATTTGCTGGGCAGCATACGAAAGACCAAAAATTCGGCCGCGATCCTCGGGTTCCGTTGAATTTGTCAGCACTGCGTTGATAGCGGGGAAAATACCTGCAAAGGCCAGACCGCCGATGAAGCGCCAGAAGCCAAACTGCCAGAGATCATTCGGAATGGCCTGGATCACGCCGAATATCGTCGTGCCAAGGAGTGCGGAATAAAGCACCGGTCGGTACCCCCATTTTTGTCCCGCAATCCCCCAAACCGGAGACGCAAAGACGCCAGAGAGACCCACCGCCGAAAAAAGAATGCCGGTTACGAGCACGATGCGATCCATGCTCCCCTGGAGCTCAGCCACATAAAGCGGCATGATCGGCTGCTGAAAAAGAATCGTCATCTGTACTACGCCGGCAGTAATGAGCATTCGCTGCACAACCGGAATACGAAGAAGATTGGTCTTCTGCCGCGGTGAATTCGTCCCGCTTTGCGGCTGACGTCGTTTTTGGGGTTCCTTGATCTTAAAAATAATGAGTACGGTAATCGTCAGCAGCGCAGCCGCACCGAGGAAAAATGTCGCACGCATGCCGAATGCCTCGGCAAGAATGCCGCCGACCAATGGGCCGATCACACCGCCGGCCGTCAGACCGCCCTGCATGGTCCCCAACGCAAAGCCTAATTTTGTTTTAGGTACGCTCGAAGACAAAATCGCCAGACAAGCGGGCCAAAGCCCTGCGGCAAACCCCTGAAATGCACGCATGGCCAAAAGCTGCCACTCGTTTTGCACAATGCCGCCAAGCCCATAGCTGATAGCGAGCAGCGCTGCCGCACGAACAGCCATCATTTTCTTTGAACGCTTATCGGCAAGCGCCCCCCAGATTGGCGCCATCACCCCGGAAATCAGGAATGAAACCGAAAAAACCAGACCAGACCAAAGATTGACGTCTTCCTGCGCAACATGAAGTTCTTCGAGCAGGTACATCGGCAGAAACGGAATGAGCATCGTATAGCTCAAACTCATTAGAACCGATGCCGTGGTGAGAATGACGAGCGTCATCTTCCAGTTGGCGGAATTCTGTGCTTCTAATACCGCTTGCTCATCACTCGGTGCCGGCGACTTTGCTGAGCTCAGCCGAGTGTTTTGGGCTTTATCTGGCTGCTCCTCAGACAATACACTTTTCTGTTCCGCTGAAGCGCAATGAGCAGCGTTGTCCAACGCCCTTTCAGCTTCTGCAGCTTCCGTACGCACGCGTTCCCGCACACGAGCTTCAGCGAGTTCAGCTTCTTGCTCGATGCAGTGAATCTCGTGCGCGCCACACTTGGCCGGATCCATAGGCGCAGATCCTGCTGAGGCAGCTTGTGCCTCATCTGCAGAGGGGCTGAGGGGAGCGCGTTGTTCGCTGGGGTCGGGCGAAACGTTCACGCTTTCTTTCTTTTCTTCCATGAGAGCCTCGAATGAGGATGAGTTGCCAGTTCCATTGCCGTCTGGTCTGCATAGGCACTTTGCGCATCAGAAGCGCGCAAAAGAGAAAATGCCCACATACCGCCGTATAGCAAACTGCACATAGAACCGGATTGAGAGGCCTGAAACGTTTGAACAAGGTTTCCCTGAGAGGACTGTCCCAGCCAACCGTTTTTGAGCTGCTCAAGGCCTAAAGTACCTCATTATGAATACTAGCGCTGCAGTCCTATCAACTGCCATAGTGTTTATGTATTCAAGCACAAAGGTTTTCCTAATCGCCCTTCTGATTCTTGGAGAAGGGGCGTTCCAAAATTCAGATTTCACCGGTGCCTGGCCCAGCAATCCCAAATAAATCATCGAACCGCAGGGAACAGCTGATCGACGAGATCACGCAAAATCAATTCAAAGTCGCCAACAGCAGGGGTCACAAGCAGATTCTGCACATCCGTTCGGTAAGGCACTCCGTTTGAATCTGCAGAAGCTCGTCTCCAAGCTGTAGCAGCCCGATCGAGTTTCCAAACCGCACGCTGCGTCTCTCCCGTATAGAGGTCACGATAGTCAAGCGCCACCATGGACGGCGGATCTCCCGGCAGCATTGCGCCACGTCCCGAAACAGCAACTAAAAAGCGGCACTGTTTTGGCCGCGGACTTTCCTGAGCCGACAACATCACAGCTTTGTATCCACGATCGCGCAGCGCCTGACGCACTGCAATGTCAATCGTTGGTGAGTGATCTGAAGCAGCCGTCAGACATACGGCTTCACCGGCAGCAGGCAGACCTGAAATCAATCCTCGTGGATCATGCGAACGGGCCGACAAGTCAGCCGGCTGCTGAACATTAGTGGTGCAGCCGCCGAGCAGGAAGATACTGGCGCAAAAACCAACGGCAAAGGCGCGACGAATAATCGACATCTACTTCCTCTCGAATTTAGATCTTCTGAGATTAGCGCAAACACAGTGCAGCTGTCGTCTCAATAGGCCGTATGAAAAACTCTCGTTTTTCCTCACCATTGTCGTCCAATGCTGTTGGTCAAACGCTTTGGAAGCAGTCCCCCCAGCTTCTGTTTGTTCACTATTTGCTTCATCCGTCTGAGGGTGGGGAATCGATCGAGAGATACTCGTCGGCTAGAATCCTCCCGTCACAAAGCTGCACGCTGACTTGTTTGATGTGCGGCACACTTTCAATAGTTTTCACGTCATGTCTCCCTCCCGCCCGAAGCTATACAACCCCAAGCTTGTCTGCGCCTGCGCTCTGCTCTTCACTCCGATTTTTGGGGCACTTTTGCAAGCACGCAATTGGGAAGAGATGGGTATTCCTGAGAATGCCAGAGCAAGCCGCGTCTGGGTTCGCTCCACTGTTTGGCTCATTGTTGTCTATTTGGTTCTGCAGGCACTCTTTCGCAATGAAGAGATTGCCAATTGGCTTGGCCCTTATTTCCTAATCGTGCTCTGGGGCTCGTGGATGCTCACAAACGGTTGGCGCCAACTGGCCTTTGTCAACCAAACCTATGGGAAGAACTATGACAGTCTACCGATCGGACGCCCGATGACTCTCGGCGCCGCAGGGTGGCTCTTCTACGGTCTTATCAGCTTCACCATGGCCTTGGGGCTGTCTTTGGCCGGTATAGAACCCCTCAACCAATCGGCCCCCGAAAATGGTGTCGTCATCCGTATCCCAGAGGGTTCTGACAAACCTGTTATCGAACCGCTTCCGGCTCCGGACGACAAGAATGCAACAACAGCGCCGGAGCACCAAGACACAACGTCGCCTGCGGCAACCCATGCGCCGGCAGCGGATACGACGAACCAGTCTCACTCTTAACACCTGATGCCAAAGCAACCGGACGAACGGTTCCCCATCCCGCAGCCACAAGCTTTCACCGAACCGGTGCTGGATCTTCTTGGCGGCGTGGCTCGACCGCGGCCGCTTTCCGGCGAAGAAGCTATTCGACGCCTCAACGAGATGGAAGCGCGAGCACGCGCCGGAGATCCGGAAAGTCAGGCTGAATTGGCTCGCCGCCTGCTGACCGAAGCACCCAACGCCCGCAAGAATCGCCGCGCATTGATCCTTCTGCGTCATGCTGCGGCTGCGGGCTCGGCAACCGGACTGCATCTGCTGGCATTGCTTCACCTGCGCGGTCAAGGCCTGTCCCAAGACCTCACTAAAGGCGTAGAGCTCCTTGAATCCGCAGCTTATCGAGGCTCTAAAGCCGCTCAAGCCGATCTTGCACACGCTCTGCTCGACGGTATCGGAACCTGCGTTAATACAGCGAAAGCACTTTACTGGCAGCGTTTGGCTGCTGCTCAGGGCGATGAGCAAAGTGCTCTGGAAGCAGCCCGCATCCTGCGCGACGGTGAGAGCCCATCCGTCCATTCCGAAAACAAACAGACTCTCAACGAAAGCACTGCCCTATCCCCGCAGAATACGCACCAAGCAATATTCAATACGGACCATCGGCAAGCGGAAAAATATTTCACTGAGGCCGCCAAAGCAGGTATCCCGGAAGCTCAGTATGAGCTCGCTGAGCTGCTTCGGCGCCGAGAGGTGAGTGAACGCGATCCAGCAGCGGCCCGCAAATGGATGCGAGAAGCAGCTTTCTCCGGCATTGTGGATGCTCAGTTCCGCATTGGAGTAGCGAACTGGTCTGGTATCGGCGGCAAAGTCGATCAGCGCGAGGCTGTTCGTTGGCTCTGCCGCGCTGCAGAAGGCGGTTCCGCCAAAGCCGCGGCAATGCTGGCTGGTTTTCTCATGACGGGAAACGGTCTCGCCTACTCGCCGGCTCGCGCTTGGGCGCTGTTTATGCGTGCAGCCAAAATGGGCAACGAAAATGCTGCTGCCACAGCAAAAATTCTTGAAAGACAGCTGCCTCTTCAGGAGAAGCGAGTGCAGCGCTCGCTTTTGCGCATCAAGGATTCGAAGACTTTTCTCGAGAAGCTGATACCTCGCTCCGAACGCTAGAACTGCGCTCCCAAGGCTCTTCTCGGCAAAAAATTTAGACAAAAAAAGAGTCATTGCCTCTTTCGACCGAGGTATTCGGCTGAAGGCTCACTCAGAGAAAAACTCAAGGGAGGCCTCCTTCAGCCGAATGCCCCGCAATGGGACGTCAGCATATGCGCTGTTGTCCGCTCGATGCAGATGCAATGACTCGAAATACCACCAAAGGAGATGTCTCGGTTACCCGAAACATTTGCCGCAATCACTTGCGACATGGATATTGTCGCACTCCGTATCAACCCTTAGAAGGGGATTCTTTGTTTTTCTTGTAAAAGAATTTTGTTTGCTTGTTACTAAACAAAATCGTTCGGACAGCCATCCTAAATATAAGGGTTTATATCATACCAATTAGTGGGTATTGTGTGTTTCCTGATGCACAAAAAAACATACTTTTGAACGTTCAACAGAGCACAATCACGGCCAAACAGCCGATCATATCGATCTCTGTCTGCAGCAGATGCGGTTGATTCCTCTTCTGAAAGTTCTCAAACGCCGCGCGCGAGTGATACAGTAGACATATGCGAAGCTCTGCCGGTCAGCGCGGAGCCCCAGAGGCGCCCCACCCGACATGTTTATAGCGTGTAGGGTTGACTCCTTCGCATACCACATTCTTCATGCTGCCTGAAGCCACCCCGAGACCTGTTAGGCGGAACAATACAAAAACATCGCTTTTACACAAGGATTCTTATGAACCGTCTTGAACTCGTAGACCGCGTCGCCGCCCGCAATACGGCCTCGAAAGCCGAGGTTGACCGCATTATCGTGAGCGCCCTCGAAGAAATCATTTCGGCCGTGCGCTGCGGTGAATCCGTAACGCTGATCGGCTTCGGCACCTTCAAGGCCGTCGACTGTGCGCCGCGCACCGGCCGCAATCCCTCCACGGGCGAATCGATCCGCATTCCCGGCACGAAGAAGCCGAAATTCGTACCTGGCACTTCCTTCAAGGAGCTCATCAACGAGACCAAGTAATCCAGCCTTTCATAAGCCGCCCACATCAGCGGCTTGAAGTTGGATGATCCGAGCGGCAGACTCAGATTTGAGTTCTGCCGTTTTTTTGCCGCTCAACGCGTCATGAGCCGTCTTGGCGCATTCACGTCAACGGCGTTCAATGAATGTTTTCACAGCCCCTTTAAGCGCTGAAACAACCAATTCATTCGGATAGTCACTTCCAACAGCTGGCAATGTTGCAAAGATCCCTCTTGGCCGACGATAGATCTGTAAGGCGAAAGTATCAACCCGTTCAGACTTAAGCCAGACAGCAAGCTCTAAAAGTTTCGTATTGGGAAGATAGTCAGGGTGAGCGGTGGTTCGACATTCAAATGGAATCCCGGCCTTTTGAAGCATTCGAAAAGCTTCAAGAAAGTGCAGAGCCGCATGAGTACGCCCCGTTACTCGTTCGTAGAGCGCTGCATCCGTGGGCGGGGCTTTAACATCAATACCTACCCAATCCAGCATTGGCAGTACACGTGCGAGACGCGCGGGGATAATGCCGCCGGTATGCAGTCCCACTTTAAAACCCATTGCTTTAACACGAGCAACAGCGTCCGGCAGCGCCGAATCAACGGTCGGTTCCCCGCCCGAAAAAACCACTGCGTCCAAAAGTCCCCTGCGCCGCTTCAGCAGTTCTTCAAGCCTGTGCCATGACTCATGTGAAAGCGACGGATCAAAATCCTTGGGCTGCATCCAAGGATTCTGGCAATAAATACAGCGCCACGGGCAGCCTTGAACGAAAGCTACCGCTGACAACTTGCCAGGATAGTCAATCGTGGTAAAAGGCGTGATGGCTGCAATACGGAGCGCCTCGGCCGAGGTATGACCTGTATCGGAATCTTGCGGAAAAATCTCGACGACAGGCCTTGACTGAGGCGCTGAAGAATAAAGCTCCGCCATCACGGTTAATTCAATTGTGCCCTATTGATGTTTTTACTTGCCGCAGCAAGGACGATGAATTTCTCCGTGGTGGGTCGCCGCACCTTCCGTGAAACAGACGCGCTCTTCAAACTCCCCCTTTTTGCCAATATTGAAGCTCTGCACGGGACGGTGGTAACCCATCACCCGCGTCCACACTTCGCAGGGCTGACGCTCGGAATCTTTGAGTTCGATCGTATTTTTAGCTTCAGTCATGAGCATTCCCTCACTTGTGATATCTGCTTAAAGCAGGAAAAAGAACTATAGCAAGATCCTCTTCCCGCAAGCATTCATTTTTTTAAATAGCAACAATTAATAGTATTGAAGCAACAACGATTACACCAGATGTTGTCAGCTGGCTGCCGCCCGTTCTTTTTCTGCCTTTTGATATTCGCTGCGCTTCTTGGCAATCAATTCAGCATCACACTTCGGGCAGAAGTCATGTCGCCCAGAGAGGTAACCGTGCTTCGGACAAATCGAGAAGGTCGGCGTCACTGTAATGTAGGGCAGTCGGAAATTTGTGAGTGTGCGGCGCACAAGTTCACGGCAGGCTTGCGGACTCGACACCGCCTCATTCATATAAAGGTGGAGAACCGTACCGCCCGTATATTTACGCTGCAGATCGTCCTGACGTTCCAACGCCTCAAACGGATCGTCCGTGAAGTTCACGGGAAGCTGAGAACTGTTGGTGTAATAAGGATTCGAGGGTGTCCCTGCTTGAAGGATCTGCGGGAAGCGCTTCTTGTCTTCCTTGGCAAAACGGTACGTCGTGCCTTCGGCTGGCGTTGCCTCCAGGTTGTACATATGATCCGTTTCTTCCTGAAAACTCACAAGCTTGGCTCGCACATAGTCGAGAAACTCAAGCGCAAAAGCGTGTCCCGCTTCTGTCGTAATGTCTTCCTTATCGTCCGTGAAATTACGGATCATCTCATTGATACCGTTGACGCCAATGGTCGAGAAGTGATTGCGCAGCGTTCCCAGATAGCGCTTGGTGTATGGGAAAAGACCGCCGTCAATATGACGCTGAATTTCTTTTCGCTTAATCTCAAGACTTGTTTTGGCTAGCTCAAGCAGATAGCTGAGGCGCTCGTAGAGATGCTCTTTATCGTGCTTAAAGAGGTAGCCCAACCGTGCGCAGTTGATCGTTACCACACCCACAGACCCTGTCTGTTCCGCGGAACCAAAAAGACCATTGCCGCGCTTGAGCAGTTCACGAAGGTCTAACTGGAGCCGGCAGCACATCGACCGGATCATATTGGGCTTTAATTCCGAATTAATGAAATTCTGGAAATAAGGAAGCCCATATCGAGCCGTCATATCAAAGAGCTGAAGCGAGTTTTCGCTTTCCCAATCAAAATCCGGCGTGATGTTGTAAGTGGGGATTGGGAACGTAAAAACGCGCCCTTTGGCATCTCCCTTCATCATGACTTCAATGTAGGCACGGTTAATCATGTCCATTTCCGGCTGAAGCTCGCCGTATGTAAAGGGCATGGTCTCTCCGCCGATCACCGGGTGCTGTTGACGGAGATCTTCCGGGCAGGTCCAATCAAAGGTCAGATTTGTAAATGGAGTTTGCGTCCCCCACCGTGAAGGAACGTTCAGGTTGTAGATCAGTTCCTGAATGCTCTGCAGAACTTCACGATAGGGCAGATTGTCTTTGCGGATGTACGGCGCAAGGTAAGTGTCAAATGACGAGAATGCCTGCGCACCAGCCCATTCATTCTGCATGGTCCCCAAAAAATTGACGATCTGTCCCGTTGCAGAAGAGAGATGCTTCGGAGGATCAGCTTCAATCTTGCCCGCCACGCCGTTCAGACCTTCCTGAAGAAGCGTCCTAAGCGACCAACCGGCACAGTAGCCCGAGAGCATATCAAGATCGTGTACGTGAATATCGGCCTCTCGATGCGCACGTCCCACTTCCGGCGGATAGACAAAATTGAGCCAATAGTTGGCTACAACTTTGCCGGCAACATTCAGTATGAGACCGCCCAGTGAGTAGCCCTGATTGGCATTGGCATGAACGCGCCAATCCTGTCGATCCAAATATTCGTTGATTGAGCTTTCAACATTGACCCAGCTCTTCTTCGCATCACGAGCCTTCGCCCGTGATTCGCGATAGACGATATAAGCACGCAGCGTTGGGAAACACCCCGCTTCGTAGAGTCCGTGCTCAACAGCATCTTGTACCCATTCGATCGTGGGAGTGCGTGCAGCATCGTGCTTCATGAGACGAGGCAACACATATGTCTGAACAATCTCACGCGCTCGTGCAGCATCGAATTCCTGCGTGGCCAGCCCCGCTTTGACTACTGCCTGCACAATTTTTTCCGCATCAAAGTCCCGCACGGCTCCATCACGCTTGATGAGATGCAGAGGGAGAGATTCAGTCATTACGCACATCCCCAAAACAATCTTATTCAACAATAAATACAATCTATAGTTATAAAGTTAAATTTTTACAACCATATGTTGTATTTGATTTTTTTAAATTGCCTTCAACTATAACAGGTCAGTTTGACCTCCGCCTCCACCTAAAGAGGTCTTGACAGGCGCGTCGTGCTCAAAAATCACCTCCTGAATCCTTCTAAACTCCTTGCACACCACGGCATTTGGATCTTTCTTTGCTACGGAATTCGATAATCAATCGTTAACCCGAATGTCTCTCTCTACTCCTCAGTGAATCACGCCGAAAACAAGAAAACGCAAAATACCTTACCGATCGTCGTTTTCACTAAGCTCAATGAACAATTGAACAGCTCCATACTTTGCACTGAATACGTTTTCAGCAGGGATTATCCTTATGGTGCACTAGTTGAAAGTGCCTAGAATTCTTATTGGATCAATTCCTCCTTCCGACTCACTTGAGTCGGCAAGGCGTGCGTCGACATCGGGCGCTTCCGAGGGGCTGTATTGGAATGTCCGTCCGCTTAGCGGGTCGTCATTACTAATGCAAGCATGCCGCGTCCGATTGTTGTTCCAGCCCGCGATGCCAAAGCACCGCGGGCTTTTTTTTCTGAAGTGTGTGAAGTGGTATGGATTTTTTGGACACATACAGAGTCCAAACCATGCAATGCGGTCACGTTTTACACAAGATGTTGTTTACAAAAATAGACCGCAAACTTAGATGCATTTAATTCTCATTTGCATATAATTTTCCAGCGAAGGTCGCATTTCTAAACCTACGCAGAAATACGATCATGACCTCAGGCATCCCTCTCCATCAAATCGCACCAAAACGGTGCGTTGCAAAATATAACATTTTGATTCATATCAACTAACATTCATTCCTTGACACTGCCTGTACATCCGCACATTGTCATGCCTTCGCTTGTAGACAAGTTGTCCAATCAAAGATATTCAGAAAACTGCCCTTCACATCCGGCCACATTCGGCTTTATTGCGCTCTTTCAGCCTCCGCTGACAACAGCGGCTGCCTAGTGCAAAAGAAGAACTTCATCAAGATATGAAACTCATATCTCCTCATCCATGTCCTGCATGACCTCGATGAAGGCGTGCTCTCAGGGCGCTATGCTGTGCAGTACCTAGAAAATCGAACAGCTGTCGGGCGTTGTTCAGAATAATCACCAGCCAGGCCAATAGTGTGAATGCTGACCCACGCATAAGAAGACCGATACGAAAAAGGCTGACGACGTCCCTTTCCGTCGTCAGCCTTTCTCAATTTTGCAGCCAATCAGATGATGCAGGACCAACCACATCATTTGTAAGCGTTTGAGGAGCAACGCATGTGCATTTGTTTTATTCGCTGCGGAATTAAAGTTACCCTTTTCACAATTCACATGCAAACCCCTAAGGCATATTTTATCTACGCACCATTGTGGTGCAATTTAGGTGTTATTCATTAATTAATCACCGCAAACACTTTGGTATGCCACCTTCTTTGCTCATGATAAGAAAGCGCTATTAAGTAAATATACGTATACCGCCTCTTATTCGTTCAATTATCTCGTCCATCATCCATTCAGCCGATGAACAAGCTCCCATCCGCGACTCTTTGACGACTCTTTATTTGAATTTACGGCTCGACCGATACAATGAGGACACTATTGGCTTTCTGCGCTTTCAATGCGTCGGAAGCGGCCCTCATGCTGGTTTACTTATTTCGCAACGACCATGGAAAAACTCTCTCCGAAGGAAGCAGGCCTCGAACGCATACGCGACCTCGACGTACTCTCGACCATTCCCGAAATGCTTGCGCTACAGGTAGAAAAGCGTCCTGATGCAGTCGGTTGGAAATCTTGGGATCCGGTGAAGAAATCGTGGCGCGACTGGACGTTTCGGCAGGGCTACGATGAAGTTCAGCGTTGGCGTCACGCCTTTGCTGGTCTTGGCCTCACTCGAGGCACTCGCGTTGCAATGCTGCTGCCGAACTGCATCGAAGCCGTTCTCTTCGATCAGGCAGCCCTGGCCAACGCCCTGACGCCGGTGCCGCTTCATGCTATCGATACGCCAAAATCGTCGGCCTACATTCTCAACGACTCAGGCGCAGAAGTTTTGGTCACCAACAAGAAGCTCAAGTGGCGTTTGGTGCGTGAAGCTGCCGAGCTCCCCAACCTGAAACTTGTTGTCATCACAGACGATGATTTCGCTGATGACCCCGATGCCGACATTCCGATGCTGAGCTTAGAAACGTGGCTTGCCAAAACGCCGGATGCGCCGCTCCCGCCGGGGCCGCGCTCGACAGATCTTGCCGCACTCGTTTATACCTCCGGCACGACGGGTAATCCCAAAGGCGTGATGCTTACTCACCGCAACGTGCTCTCCAATCTCCGGGGTGTGCTTCAGAGTCTGCAGCCCTATGCCGATGAAACGCTTTTGTCGTTTCTCCCGCTTTCACACACATTCGAGCGCACAGCTTCATACTATCTCGCAGTGGGTACCGGCCTGACGCTGGCCTTCAACCGCTCCATCGCAACTTTGGCGGACGATCTGAAATCCATTCGTCCAACCATCTTGATGTCGGTACCACGCGTATACGACATGATCTATGGCAAGCTTCGTGATGGCCTCGCCAAGAAGCCCGCTTACGTCCGCTACCTTTTTAACTGGGCAGTCGAAGTCGGTTGGCGTCGCTTCTGCCGAGAAAATGGTCTGCCCATAGAACCTTCCGGCCGCGCTTGGCTTGATCCGCTTGTTGCGGGATTTCTTGACAAAAAGATCGGCAAGCAGCTTCGTTCTGTTTTCGGCGACCGCATTCACCTCTACATCTCTGGCGGCGCAGCTCTCAACCCTGCCGTTGCAAAGGTATTCCTCGGGCTCGGCGTTCCTATCTTCCAAGGCTACGGCATGACGGAAACCAGCCCCATCATTGCTGTCAATAAAGTCGGACAAAATCACCCTTCAACCGTTGGTCCCAAACTTGACAACATTGAAGTAAAGCTTGGGGATGGAGGCGAGCTTTTGGTGCGGGGTCCCTCTGTTATGCAAGGTTATTGGCACCGAGAAGAAGCTACACGAGCCATTCTGTCCGATGATGGCTGGCTCTCCACAGGCGATGTTGCCGAGATATACCAAGACGGCTGCATTCGTATTACCGGCCGCATTAAAGAAATCATTGTGACGAGCACGGGCGAAAAAGTACCCCCCGCCGATCTGGAAGCCGCTGTCGAAACCGATCCGCTATTTGCTCAAACACTTGCGGTAGGTGATGACCGCATCTGCATTGCACTGGTTGCCGTCGTTAATCCCGACGAGTGGCAGCGTCTCTGCGCGGAACTGAAGCTTGATCCAGAGGACCCGAAGTCGCTTGATTCGCGAGAAGCCCAGCAGGCAGCCCTCAAGCGTATTAAAAAGGCTGCAGCTGACTTCCCGAATTACGGTGTTCCACGTCTCGTCAAACTTGTCCGCGAACCTTGGACAATTGAAAACGGCATGCTGACGCCGACCTTGAAACTCAAGCGAAGCATCATCACCCGCCGGTATGCCTCTGACATTGACGCACTTTACGAAGGTATTGCGCCTAAAAAGAAATAAGTCTGCAGCTGCGTTCTTTTTCAACGTAAGAAGAACGCAGCCAATTTAGCATCGTCAGCAACGCTCATCGGGTTTTCACTTAAATCATCTTTCTATTTTTGAGCGCTTTGCAACGCATACTGCTCCGCACAAAATTCGCCGCCAACTTTCAGGGGACCCAACCTCCAGCCCGCGTCTGCGCGCTTTAGGCGTTCCTCATTTTTTCATCAAATGACGCGCTCCACCCTCGCTCGACTTTTTGACTGTGTCACGATTCCCGCACTTCGTCGACGAACCGTATCCCTGTGGCCGGATCGAGAGGCCTTCCGACAGTTCGACTATGCCGACAATCGTTGGATTTCACTCACCTGGAAAGCTTTTGAAGCACAAGTGCTGCGTTGGCGGCATGCGTTTTATGCGTCGGGACTGAAGCCGGGCGACCGTGCTGCGATGCTGCTCACCAATTCCATTGAGGCTGTCATCTTCGATCAGGCAGCTTTGGCGGCAGGACTCATACCTGTCCCCCTCCATGCTGTTGACACACCGGGATCATCCGCCTACATCCTTCATGACTCCGGCGCAAGAATTCTTGTGACCTCCTCGCGTGCAAGATGGAACGCACTGCATGCGGCAGCAGGCGAAACACTGCCGATGCTCGAACAGGTGGTGCTTTTGAATGAACTCGACGACGAGGTAATCGACGGCGTTCGCATCTCCGGTGTTGAGACGTGGCTCGCGCGCGGCAACGGCACGCCGAGCGAAGCGCTTCCGCCGGAACCCAGCCCTGACGATCTTGCCGGGCTCATTTACACCTCCGGCACCACCGGCCGTCCCAAGGGCGTAATGCTGACTCATGCAAATCTTGTCGCCAATGTGGCCCAGATTTCCGATGCAGTCGAAATCACAGAATCCGACATCTATCTCTCATTTCTGCCGTTTTCCCACACTTTTGAGCGTACCGTCGCTCATTACGCAGCCCTTGCTCACGGTGCCTCGATGGCATTTGCCCGATCAGTTCAGCACATTGAGAACGACTTGGCTGATGTTCAGCCCACCATCATGTGTACTGTTCCGCGCGTGCTCGAACGTCTTTATCAAAAGCAGCAGCTTGAACTCGCGAAGGGTTCTGAAGTCGAGCAGCACCGCTCTCAGTGGGCTGCCGAGGCTGGATGGAGGCGATTCTGCCGTGACAACGGTCTGCCCATTGAACCTTCCGCCCGAGAAGCGCTCGACGAAACCGTGCTTCCGGTACTAGACGAAGATGTCGGCCGCAAAGTACGCGGACTTTTTGGCGGACGCATGAAAGCGATTCTCTGCGGCGGAGCAAGTCTGAATCAGTCAGTAGCTCGCTATTTCTGTGCGATGGGGGTGCCGCTCCGTCAGGTTTATGGACTGACGGAAACAAGTCCCATCGTCTCCTTGACGCGTGCCGAAATGAACCATCCCGCTTGTGTGGGGCAACCTGTTGCCCAAACGCAGGTTCGCCTCGGTGACCGCGACGAACTGCAAGTGAAAGGCCCGCAGGTCATGCAGGGATACTGGAACAAACCAGCTGAAACCAAGCACGCCTTTACAGAAGACGGATGGTTTCATACGGGTGACCAGGCAGATCTGTCTGACGGCGGCCGCGTGCGTATCAAAGGACGCATCAAGGAAATCATCGTCACGAGCACTGGCGAAAAGATTGCCCCCGTTGATCTCGAATTCGCTATTCAGGAAGACCCGCTCTTCGAACAGGTATTCGTCTGCGGCGAAAATCGCCCCTTCATTAGTGCTGTACTGGTTCTTCAGCCTGACCTATGGAAAGCGCTCTGTGCCGAAATGGAACTCTCTGCAGACGATCCGCAGACGCTGCACGATCGAAGCATGCTGCGCTATTTGGTCAAACGCGTGCGTGCCGCCGCCAAAGATTTTCCTTCTTACGGCATTCCGCGGTCCATTGCCGTTGCGGACGAGCCATTTACCGTTGAAAACGGCCTTCTCACGCCAACAATGAAACTTCGTCGAGAAAAGATACTGTCTCGATGGAAAGATTTGATTGATGGGCTTTATTCCGGCCATCCTGCGGCTTGATTGACATTAAGAACGGGCTCTCAGTTCCAAAGAGAGCCCGTCGCGTATTTGTGGGGTAGGGCAAACTCAAACTTTTTCCCTACATCTGCACACAATTGTCTTCAAAACGTTTAGACTGCCGCCGCAATCAATCTCGGAAATTCCCCAAACGCCCTTCGCGGATCTCATCCCCGCTTTAAGTGTTTCGCGGACCTTCCGCTCGAAGTTTCAAGCTTCGAGCCGATCGAACATCATTTACGTGCCGTACCCCGATCTCTTCGCCTGACGACTTGCAGGCCTTTGAGAATCAAGCGGTGTATTTTTTTTTGCACTCAGAGGTTGTTATGCGACTCCTTCAGACGGCTCTTACGTTCGACGACGTACTGCTCGTTCCCGTCTATTCGGAAATTCTCCCCCGCGATACGCAGCTGCAGACTCAGCTCACGCGCGGTCTTTCGCTCAACATCCCGATGGTTTCAGCCGCCATGGATACGGTCACTGAAGCCAAGCTCGCGATTGCGCTCGCTCAGGAAGGCGGCGTCGGCTTTATTCACAAGAATATGACTGCCGATCAGCAGGCTGCTGAAGTCGCTAAGGTGAAGCGCCATGAATCCGGCGTTGTTTCCGAACCGATTACCATTGGGCCGGAAATGCTCGTGGGCGACGTGATTGCTCTCGCGCGCGAACACCGCATCTCGGGTCTGCCCGTGGTTGCTGAAGACGGTACGGTGCTCGGCATGGTCACAAACCGTGACCTCCGCTTTGAAACCCGCATGAGCGTTCCGGTTCGTGAAGTCATGACGCCGCGTGAACGCCTCGTCACTGTGCATGAAGGCGCTTCGCTTGAAGAAGCCAAGAACCTGATGCACCGTCATCGTCTCGAACGTGTTCTCGTTGTTACGAAGGACTTCCGTCTTGCCGGCCTCATGACCGTTAAGGACATTACCAAGGCGACCGATCATCCGTTCGCCGCCAAGGATGCTCAGGGCAAGCTCCTCGCCGGCGCTGCTGTTTCTGTTGGTCAAGGTACCGAAGAGCGCGTTGAAAAGCTCGTTGACGCAGGCGTTGACGTTATCGTCGTCGACACCGCTCACGGTCACTCCAAGGGTGTTCTTGACCGCGTGAAGTGGGTCAAGCAGCATTACCCGAACCTTCAGGTTATCGGCGGCAATATCGCTACCGGCGAAGCTGCCCTCGCGCTTGTCGAACACGGCGCTGACGGCGTCAAGGTCGGTATCGGCCCGGGCTCCATCTGCACTACCCGCATCGTTGCCGGTGTCGGCGTGCCCCAGATTTCAGCCATCAGCAATGTCGCAGAAGCTCTTCAGGGCACCGGTGTTCCCTGCATCGCCGACGGCGGCATCCGCTTCTCGGGCGATATTTCCAAGGCCATCGCGGCCGGCGCTAATTCTGTCATGATGGGCGGCATGTTTGCCGGCACGGAAGAAGCTCCGGGCGAAGTGATCCTTTATCAGGGCCGCAACTATAAGTCCTACCGCGGCATGGGTTCGCTCGGCGCGATGGGCAAGGGTTCTGCCGACCGCTACTTCCAGGACAACAACCAGGGCAACATCGATAAGTTCGTCCCGGAAGGCATTGAAGGCATGGTGCCCTTTAAGGGTTCCATCTCCGCGATCATCTATCAAATGATCGGCGGTCTGCGTTCCTCCATGGGCTACTGCGGCTGCCGCACGATTGATGAAATGCGCACCCGCGCACGCTTCGTGCAGATCACGGCGGCTGGCATGCGTGAATCTCACGTCCATGACGTGAAGATCACGAAGGAAGCCCCGAACTATCGTCAGGCCAACTAATCGATAGGCAGCCGACTTTATGTCGGAGAAGGCGCCCGAAGCCCGCAGGCAGCAAGCTCAAGCGGTGCGGGCGCCTTTCTTATTTCTGTTACAGTAACGCCCGCGCAACGCTTGAAAGTTTTCGGCCATGTTGATTCTCTGAAAACACTTCAATCGCAAAGCTGCGCACCTCAGTCTCCTCCACAAAAGAAGCATTCCAACCCATGTCTCACGACCGCATCCTGATTCTGGACTTCGGCAGCCAGGTGACCCAGTTGATCGCCCGACGCGTGCGCGAAGCCCACGTCTACTGCGAAGTTCATCCGAACGACGTCTCTGCTGATTTCATTCGTGAATTCGCCCCTAAAGGCATCATTCTCTCGGGCTCCCATATGAGCGCCTATGAGGAAAGCAACGACCAAGCGAGCCAAGCCGTTTTTGAAGCGGGCGTTCCCGTCCTCGGGATCTGCTACGGCATGCAGACCATGGCGCAGCAGCTCGGCGGCAAGGTCGAAAGCGGTACCAAGCGTGAATTCGGCTATGCCGAAGTCCGCGCCCGCAATCATTCCAAGCTTCTTGAGGGCATCGAAGACTTCCAGACCGAAGCTGGCGAAGGCATGCTGAAGGTTTGGATGTCCCACGGCGACAAAGTTTCCGAGCTTCCTCCGGGATTCAAAGTGATGGCCTCTACGCCGTCGTGCCCTATTGCCGGTATGTTTGATGAAGCCCGGGGCTTCTATGCCGTGCAGTTCCACCCGGAAGTCACGCACACCGTTAAAGGCCGTGAAATTCTCCAGCGCTTCGTCCTTGACATCTGCAAATGCAAGCCTGACTGGATCATGGGTGACTACGCCAAGGAAGCCGTTGAGAAAATTCGCGCCGAAGTGGGCGATGAGGAAGTGATTCTTGGCCTTTCAGGCGGCGTCGACAGTTCCGTCACCGCAGCGCTCATCCACCGTGCAATCGGTCAACGTTTGACCTGCGTTTTCGTCGACAATGGTCTGCTGCGCAAGAATGAGCGCGAACAGGTTCGTGAGACTTTTGAAAAGAACATGGGCCTGAAGCTCATTGTGGTGGACGCCATTGATCGCTTCATGAACGCTTTGGCAGGTGTTTCCGATCCCGAGCAGAAGCGTAAGATCATCGGCCGTGAATTCGTCAACGTCTTCCAAGAAGAAGCTGCCAAAATCAAAAACGCCAAATGGCTTGCTCAGGGCACGATCTACCCTGACGTGATTGAGTCTGCCGGTGCAAAAACCAAAAAAGCCAAGGTTATTAAGAGCCACCACAATGTAGGCGGCCTGCCCGACACGCTTCATCTGAAGCTTCTTGAGCCGCTGCGCAGCCTCTTTAAGGACGAAGTCCGTGAACTCGGTATTGCCCTCGGTCTTCCCGCTGAGATGGTCTACCGCCATCCGTTCCCGGGTCCGGGTCTGGGGGTTCGCATTCTGGGTGAAGTGAAACGCGAATATGCAGATCTTCTGCGTGAAGCCGATGCCATTTTCATTGAAGAACTGCGTAAGGCCGATCTCTATGACAAGGTGAGTCAGGCCTTCGTTGTGTTCCTTCCTGTAAAGAGCGTAGGTGTCATGGGTGACGGCCGTACCTATGAATGGGTTGTGAGCCTGCGTTCTGTCGAAACCTCCGATTTCATGACTGCCAAGTGGAGCGAGCTCCCTTACGACCTTCTCGGTCGCGTGTCCAACCGGATCATTAATGAAGTCCGCGGCATCAACCGGGTGGTTTATGACGTCTCCGGCAAGCCGCCTGCCACTATTGAGTGGGAATAATCCTCCTTTAAGAAAGGTCTGGCATTAACAGGCACTAAATCATACTTAAGTCCGCGTAATTGCGGACTTTTTTTGTTTTTGGCTTAGTCATTTTTGGCAATGTCTGGCAACGCCAAGCACGGTTTGACCGTGGTATTTTGATGGGTATGATTCATCGGTAATGCCATGGATTACGCCCGATACCATGCTGAGTGTTTTTGATGGGGCATGGTATTAAATTTTTATATCTATCTGTTTTATAAAGATTAATTTCTTATTATTTAGAGGTTTTTCAGCATGGTATCAAACAAGAATAAAAGGTCGAAACATGCTGACTGATACCAAGCTACGCAATCTCAAACCCAAAGATAAACTATACAAAGTCAATGACCGTGATGGCCTCTATGTTGCCGTCACCACCGCGGGATCTATCTCCTTTCGTTACAACTACTCGATCAATGGCAGGCAAGAAACCATTACCTTTGGCCGCTACGGAGTAGGAGGCATCACGTTAGCTGAAGCTCGTGAGCGTCTCAATGAAGCGAAGCGAATGGTTACTGATGGAAAGTCTCCGGCCAAAGAGAAAGCTCGTGCTAAGGCGAGAACGAAAGATGCTGAAACCTTTGGTGCCTGGGCTCAGAAATGGCTACGTGGCTATCAGATGGCCGACTCTACCCGGGATATGCGTCGCTCAGTCTATGCCCGAGAGTTAGAGGGCAAATTTGGCAATAAGAAGCTGACCGAAATCACCCATGAAGATCTGCGAGCACTGACTGACGCGATAGTAGAGCGTGGAGCCCCCGCAACGGCTGTACACACGCGTGATATTGTACTCCAGGTGTATCGGTGGGCGATTGAGAGAGGACAGAAAATTGAGAACCCAGCAGACCTGGTTCGGCCCGCAAGTATCGCTCGATTTGAGCCAAGAGACCGAACGTTAACACCGGCTGAAATCGGTTTGATGTACCGCTACATGGAAAAGGTAGGTACAACCCCTTCGATTCGTGCTGCGGTAAAGTTGCTGTTGTTGACTATGGTACGTAAAAGCGAGTTAACCAATGCAACCTGGAATGAAATTAACTTTAGTGAAGCGTTGTGGACGATCCCCAAGGAGAGAATGAAACGACGTAACCCGCACCTGGTATTTTTGTCACGCCAGGCGATGGACATTCTCATCGCCTTAAAGACATTTGCCGGTGGTTCTGATTACATTCTTCCTTCCCGTTATGACTCTGATGCTCCAATGAGTAGTGCGACGATGAACCGAGTCATGGATTTGACATACAAAGCCGCGCAAAAGGAAGGTCAGTCACTAAGTAAATTTGGGCCGCATGACCTGCGTCGAACTGCGAGCACTTTGCTGCATGAAGCTGGATACAACACGGATTGGATAGAAAAATGCCTGGCACACGAACAGAAAGGGGTGAGGGCAGTTTACAACAAAGCCGAGTACCGAGAACAGCGCGCGGCCATGTTGCAGGATTGGGCTGACATGATTGACGAGTGGACTGCTTAAGTTTTATTCCATTATTAGGTACTTTTTTTTAAGGTTTCAGTAGAATAATCCTTTTTCATAGTAAGGCATTATCTCGTCATATGCTTTTTCATAACCATCTGATTTTAGGAGACTATACTTTTCTGTAAGTTCTAATTGATGATAACCATGCATATTGCTTTCTAGTGATACAGCTCCAATAATAACTTGATTATTTACACCTAGATCTTCTGTACATAAAGAAATTAACTTTTCTGTACCTTCTTTGTCTAAATCTTGTTGTTTAGGAGAATCGATTACAATTGGCAACATACTTACTGTAGAGTGTTTTTCCATTGTTTTTAGTAAAGCATAATGATATGCGAAAATAGATCTCGGACTTCGGCTTCCTGTCTTACTCTTAGTAATTTTTCCATATTGTATTAAAGGGGCAATAATAGGTGAACCTATTCCTAATCTATCCTGAGCTATAGCTAAAAATGATTTAAAATCATCATTTATACTTTGTGTTCTTTTTTTATCGGTAAACTCATTTTGTTGTTTTGTTAATGATTCTAAAGCCGTAGTCTGAGCACCGATTTTTTCATGGAGGTTCTTTATTTGTTCATCGAAAGTGAATTCTACTTCCTTACTTGCTTGTGACTTAATTACATCGTGTAGGGTCAATTCACCTCGAACTTCTTTCATCATTAGATTTAATTCTGAACTTAAGGCTTGAGATTGACGTAATTCTTCCTTAATTGTATTGATTTTATTGTCTAAAATTTGTTTTTCGTCATACATTTGAGGGAGAATTTCTAAAATCTGCTCTCGACTTTCGAACATGTGATATTTTTCAACAGCATCATCATTTGTGTGATCACCAAAATTATCTAATAGGTCTCTGCATACTTCTATTTCACTTGCTATTGAGTCTCTATTATTAAGTAGTTCTAGAAGCTGTAACCTGAACTCTGATTCTTTACTGTTCAGTTCCTGGCACTTTCCTAAAAATTTGTTTAGTAACTCTTGGTAATAGTCAATATCTATATCAAACAATACGCGTCCAAAAGATTCTTCAAATCTTTTCTTTGCTGCAAGAACTACTTTCAGTGTTGCGCTCAGTTCCTCTAGTTCAAGTTGTATCGTTTTTATTTCACCAACGAGTTCGTAGTATTCTTTAGGTTTTATTCCTGAATGAAATTGAAGAGAATTCTTTTGCCAATCATCATACATGGTTAATCCTGTAAATGATGATAATACAGTATGCCAGCCATTATCTTGATCAATATAAAAAGGTAAATATAAACAAGCAGGGTTGGCCTGAGTTTGTTTGCCTGTTTTTTTATAAGAAAGCTGTAGATTGAAATCAAAAATATCTCTTACTTTCTTTGCGATCGCACTCATATGACTAGATGTTACAATAGGCTTTGTGTCTTCGGAATTTGAAAATATTGATATTCTTTTATTATGTCGTATAAATGAATATAATTTACCCTTAACGCTTATGCATACTTTGGTTATGACATCGTCATCTTTCCAATCTTTATCAATCCGACAATCTCCGCCTAATGTAAAATATAAAGATTTTATTAGACTGGATTTACCTGTATCGTTTTCACCGAAAATAATATTAACCTTAGGTGAGAACTCAAAGTTAAACCCTTTTTTATCTCTTCTTGAAATAATAGATATACTTTTAAAATGTATGAGGTTCATTATTGCTCTCCTCCTACGATATTTTTAATTATCGAATAGATAATGATGCACTCTTTTTGAGGGCCAGTTAACGCCAAGGAATAATCAGGAATGGAAAGTTCTAATGATTTTACCGTATTCACTATACACTCATGCATGGATGTTTCTGCTGCTTGCTTATCGAAAAGTAAATCAGCCTGATCTAAATACATCTTTTCAACACTATTGGATGATTTTACTGAAATGCTTATACGAGTAAATATTGATTTTAGAGAAAGTAATTGAATGGTATTTTTTCCCATTTCTGCCAGTATTTGTCTAGCACTTTCCCAATCTGGTTGTAGTGATTTTGTAGCGCAGATATTTTCAAGAGTTTCTTTTACGAAGTCAGAAGTAAACCCTTTCTTTTTAATAAGTTCATCAAAACTTCTAATATCAGATGATCTTACTTTAGCTCTATCTCTGCACGCACTCTCTAGGGTTCTAGCAAATGATGATGGATTAATGTCAGTATTATCATCAAAATAACTTTCAAAAAAATCGCAAATTTTACCTTTTAAGTGCGAAGAGTGACCTTCTAAACTTAAGTCGGAAGTTAGGAATGTTAGTTTGGCCAGTTCCAAATTGTTGGTACTAGATAACTGTTTAGATACTTTTTCTATTAAATTATCCTGATCTCCTTTTTTGAGATCAGTGGCTTTAAAGTGATTTCTCTTATCGAAACTGAAATAGGCATTAGACACAAACATCAATTCAACGTCTGAATTATCAAACTTTCTTTTTTGCTCAAAAAGTTTACCGATAAAAGAAATTGGTTTTGCCTTAGTAGCAGTAATTAATTTATTCAATGTCCAAGGCTTTTCATTAGTTTTAACCTGAGCAAAGGTAGCTTTTTGAGGGTTTGTTGCAGAGTCAAGGATAAGTACGTCATCATGATACTCAAAAACGAAAACATACTCTTTTCCTTGTAGTTCATACTCAAACATATGAGAAAGAGCCCAGCAGGCTTGAAAATCAAACCCTCTTTGAGCTATTTCTCCACCTCGCTCCGATTGAGGAACTTCAATAAGCCTTTTAGCTAGCACCATTATAATCCTTTATATAACTCACAAGCCCTCCAAACCAACTCATAATTTTCACTAATGGTAGTATCTCCAAATGAGATACTACCATTAGTGAAAGATAGCCATAAAATTATGCGATAACATTTTGTTTTGTATAGTGTATCACTATAGACGCCATTTTTTCGAGTCAGAAAGCATGACTAAGTGAAGCGTATCTCAAAGTGTTAAGTCATACCGGGTGAGTGGATATGTAATCTGATTTTAGCCGCTAAATCTTTTAGGTCTTCGAACCAGATAGTAGAAACTCTTCACGAATTGACTTTATCGCTTTCGAAACAGCTTGGTTTGACAAAGGCTTACCTGTGATTTCACCCAGCAATATGCCAATTTTTTCATTAGAAGGGTTTTGTTTACGAAGAACCAACATGCGTTTTTTATTGTCCGTTAGCCGAGAATCTACCATCTTGCGTGCTAAGTTGCGCAGTTCGGGCACATTCGTCGGGTCCAGTGAAGAGTCCTGCATGTAGTCGTAAAAGTACTCATCAATTAATCTATCTCCGGACTTAGCGTTATGACGGTCTGGATGCGCGATTTGGCGTCGTAATCTTAAGACTTCTTGCTCAAATTGTTCTGCAGAGCGTTTGGCTTGCTTATATAGAGAATTCCAAGAACCATCATGAAGCTTGGGGCGATGGGTTAGACAGTAATTCGTACTCAGATCCGGTCGCTTTTTCTTTCCTTCTTTTTCATCATTGTCTTCATCATTGTCACGTTCATTGTTTTCTCTCTCAATAAATCTGTGTTCTGTCCATGTGTGCATGAACTGTGAAAACTCTGTTGGGTTCCCACACAAGGCACACAGTCGTGTTTTTTTATCCGCTTTTAAACTGATATCAGGCGCTAGTTTTGATCTATTAGGTTTCTTTCCTTCACAAATCATAAACAGTGATTTGAGCATATCTTGAGTCGATATGAATAGTATGTCTTGCTCTGTGTGGGAGCTCTTATCAACAAAGCCGCGTAAATAAAAGTGAATTTGGTCGGCCGTATAACGAAAACCTCTCAACTTGATGAGATCACTATAGTTACACTTTTCTCTTGAGATAGGGCAATAGGACAAATACTGGTTTGGAAGGCTACTCAAGTATTCCGATACCACGGGATCAATCACCTGTTTAATCAAGTTTATGATGCTGTGGCTTTTAGACTCTTCCGAGTATGAATGCCATTTCTCCCTAAAAATACGAATAGCATTTGCCACAGACTTGTCAGAATTCTCCCATACCGGAATATAAAACTGACCTAGTCGTTCTGATGCATCTACCTCAGTTTCAAATATTTTCATATCCAACTTTTTTGTCCAATGATTGGTCTAATCTACAGGCAGCTCCTGGCATTATCAACCCAAGAATGTTGAAAAGGAGAGGGTTATGAATCCATCAATGACAAACAAAACGCTGATAAATCGAAAGACCTTACTCAGCATGATCCCTTTGTCTGATCGAACCATCTATAACCTGGAACAGCGGGGTGAGTTTCCTCGTCGTATTGTTCTGACCAGCCGAAGTGTTGCTTGGGACCTGGCTGAGGTTGAGAACTGGATAGAAGAAAAGCGCAGGTCTGCGTTAAAAGCCGCAAGACCCGGCTTTATCTGGTAAGTCTGAGTCCAAATGACGCTTAAAGATGTAACGGATGTTCAGGCTAGGGGAGCCATTCGGCAAAAAAGTGCCTCGGGTGCCAGCGGTAAACTAAAGCTAAGCACGAAATATATAGACAACATCATAGCAATCCAGGAGTGCAGTGCTCAGGAGGCTAATGAACTCGGTTTTATTGCTCGGCTTCTGATTCAAGCAACCATACCGCACAGTAAGCCAGAATCGAATGAGTGGATTCGGAAGAATGGTCATTTCACAATGCACATGATGGCCCCCTCATCGGTAGGTTTGCCTTACGGTTGCTATGCACGTTTGCTTCTGGTTTGGGTAAGTACACAAGCAGTGAGAAATAAGTCAAGACTGGACAGTGGTTTTATCACTGAACAGGAAGCACGAAAGCTTGAGCTGGGACATTCTCAAAGACGTTTTATGGAAGAGTTAGGGCTGCGTTCAACTGGCGGAAAAAGTGGGACTATAGGCCCATTTCGAGAACAGATGCGGCGGTTATTCAAAACGACGATCAGTGTCAGTTTTACAGAGCTAAACGATGAAAGTGGATATATTTGTGAAGATGAAACTGGAGCCAGAGTTGCTGATATTTCCCATATTTGGTGGAGCACGAAGCAGCCTGATCAAGATTCACTATGGGAATCTTGGGTGGAACTGTCGCCTAAGTTTTTTCAACTGATTACTGATAAACCTGTCCCTCTGGATATGAGAGTGTTGCGGTTGATTAAGCGTTCTCCGATGGCCTTAGATATCTATTGCTGGGCGACTTATCGGGTGAGTTACTTAAAGAGATCAACAATTATCCCGTGGTCAGGTTTGATGGAACAATTGGGCTCTAATTACGCCAATGTAAAAAGCTTTAGACGACGGTTTAATGATGGACTTGAAAAGGTGTTGCACGCATGGCCAGAGCTAGATGCTACTCCAACCGAAAAAGGGCTACTTTTGAAACCAAGTGCTCCACAAGTACCTCGACGTATAAAACGATAGAGTGAGCGGGATTATGTAGCGTGATGAAACAGTTTGTATTCACCATTCTTGGCGTTATTAAGCCTGGGTATTTAGAAAGTTATCCACGCATGTTCTGTCCCGCTTTAAAGGGGGTATTTTGCGCATGTTCTGTCCCGGCTTACGCATGTTCTGTCCCGGAGTGCGCATGTTCTGTCCCGCTAAGTGCCAAAAAGTTTTTTAATAACAGGTGGTTGTAGATCCCCCTATAGTACTTTCCTGTAGGTATACCTATATAAAAATTAACCTGTAGTTAAGCAAACAGATATTGTGGATAACATTGATAGAAATAAATTGCTTAAAACTGTCAATGAAATCAATTTTTGGAAATTGATTGAATTTTAACTGCATGAAAATAAAGTGATTTTTATTTTTGTTATTTTGATTTTTAAACATTTATTGACACTTGAGGGGCGGTAAAATACGAACGCTCTGAACTTAGCCTAGAGCGGAAAGTGTTAGGAAAGCTGTGTTTTTCGGTGTCGTGATATTGACTAAAGCCCACACACATAAATCGCTGTAAGACCGCTATTTTAGCGCTATTCAGTCGCTATAAGTGTCGGACTTATCGAGTAAACATAGTTTACACAGGAATAAACAGTTAAATGCAGAGAAATGCACACGGGCATGCATAACTTTCCGTGATAAAACCAAAGTTGAAATGTGGGCAGGATGTGTGAAGTAGGCACACCATGCAAGCATGGCGAAGCCTCTTCACTTTGGACTTATTCGCACCTTCGTAGCTCAACGTTAATCCTGCCCTGCGGGGCCAGAGAGAGGAGGCAAAGCATGGGGAACAGCACGAACAAGATCACTCGAAAAAATAGCCCACCGATTAAGGTTTACTGTTTGCCAGAGGAGCGTGAGTTGATCGAATCGCTGTCTGTGCAAGCAGGTCTTAGTACTTCTACTTACCTACGTGAAGTCGGCCAAGGTTATCGCATTCAAGGTATTACCGATGTAGAACAGGTACGCGAACTGGTAAGAGTGAATGGTGACTTAGGGCGTTTGGGTGGTTTGCTTAAGTTATGGCTTAGTAATGATGCCAAGGTAGCGAATGTGGGAGTCAATACAATCTTAGCGGTGCTTAATCGTATTGAAGCGACGCAAGATCAAATGAGCTCGCTTATGGAATCCATTCTTCGGCCGAGGGCCGATCAATGATAGTCAAGCACGTACCGATGCGTTCGCAAGGTAAATCTGACTTTGCGGGCTTGGTGAATTACATCACCGATCACCAGAGCAAAGAGCATCGACTTGGTAACGTTCGTTTAAATAACTGTGAAGCGAAAACCGTGCGCGATGCGATCAGCGAAGTGTTAGCAACTCAATTCGCGAACACCCGAGCGAAGAGTGATAAAACCTACCACCTCATAGTGAGCTTCCCTAATGGTGAACGGTTAGAAGAGCATACTTTGGCCGCGATAGAAGAGCGCATTTGCCAAGGCTTGGGTTATGGAGAACATCAGCGTGTCAGTGCTGTGCACAACGATACGGACAACCAACATATCCATATCGCGATCAATAAAATCCATCCCACGCGCAATACAATCCATGAGCCTTATTACCCACATAAAAAGCTAGCGGAAATGTGCGAGGCCATCGAGCAGGATTTTGGTTTGCAGCCGGATAATCACATACCGCGCAAGCGCGGGGCGGAATCACGTGCGATGGATATGGAGCGGCATTCGGGTATTGAAAGCTTAGTGGGGTGGGTGAAACGCGAATGCATGGACGAGATTAAATCAGCCAATAGCTGGCAGGCGTTGCACCAGGTCATGCAGGACAATGGTTTGCAGTTAAGAACCAGAGGAAATGGTCTAGTGATCGTTGCCGATGGTGAAGCGATCATCAAAGCGAGCACCTTGGGACGTGAGTTTTCTAAACCCAAACTCGAAGCGCGCCTTGGTCCCTTTGAAGCGACTGCATCGGATTCTGTTAAGCCGAGCCGCCAATATACACACCGACCTGTTCGCTTGAAGGTGAATACCACCGAGCTATATGCCCGTTATCAAGCAGAGCAGAAATATGCCGCAGAGAGTAAAACGCAAGCCCTTGAACAGGCTCGTCGTGATAAAGATCGACAGGTTGATAACGCCAAGAGGAAAGGGCGTGGCCATCGCGCAGCGATTAAGTTAACCGGTAGCAATAAGCTTACTAAGAAGCTTTTGTACAAACAGGTCAGCAATGCATTGAAAAGCGAGCTTGAGCGCATTCACAAGCGTTACCAAGAGCAACGACAAACGATATATCAAAGCAATAAACGCCAAGCCTGGGCGGATTGGTTAAAGAGCCAGGCATTGCAGGGAGATAGCGAAGCCCTCAAAGCGCTACGTAGCCGAGAGGCTGCACAAAAGCTTAAAGGCAACACACTAAACGGGGATGCAGTTCAGGCCGAGCCCAAAGCAATGGTCGATACGATTACGAAAAAAGGCACCATTATTTATCGAGCAGGTAACAGCGCCGTGCGTGATGATGGTGAGCGTCTACAAGTGTCGACGGCTTCCAACCAAACCAGTGTCTTAGCTGCGCTAAAGGTAGCAATGGAGCGTTACGGTAATCGTATTACCGTGAATGGTTCGCCTGAGTTTAAGGCGCGAGTAATCAAGGCGGCAGTAGATGGCAATCTGTCTATCAAATTTGTCGATCAAGGACTAGAACGCCGTCGTCAGACATTAATGGCCCAGAATAAAAGGGCCAAGCGGTCTGATAAGCCTGGCGTGTTATCGATTGGCAAAGTGCCACCTTCACGCCGTGGCTGGTTGCAAAACCTATCTCAGTTAGAGGTCTTAGCGATACAGTCGGGTCCTGTACCTGAAAAAGCGGCGGTCATGCCAGCACTAGAGCAGCGTAAAGCTAAGCTCCAAGCTGAGCAGGCAGCTAAAAAGGCGAAACGACAACATAAGAGCCGATCACGTTGATGTGATGGCAAAGGAATCGACGGAAGCCCTAACCGCTTCGGTTGGTAATAACACCGATGTTTAACCTTATTTGGCCGCGCGTTTACGGTGTCGCGCTGGTCGGGCGCCGAGATAGTAAGTGGCGAGCTAGCTCTGTACAGGCCCACATTCACCGCTGGTAACGGCAGGAGTAGAGATCAAGTTTCTACAGGTTGGTGAATGCAACTTTTAGTCATAACAACTAAGAGTAATTAACCATGCTAAAACGAAAAATTTTAGCGGCTAAAATTCCCGTGCTTGCCATCTCCTTGGCGTTAAACCTTTCTAATCCTGTATATGCGGGGATTCCGGTTGCTGATGGTACGAATCTAGTTCAGAACATCATGTCGGCAATGGAAGCTGTTACACAGACTGCTAAGCAAATTCAGCAGTATCAAACCCAGTTGCAGCAGTATGAAAACATGCTGCAAAACTCGATGGCCCCGGCTTCTTATGTTTGGGACCAAGCGCAACGCACCATCAACGATTTGAATCAGGCTACCAACACACTCGCCTATTACCAAAACCAGCTTGGTAGTCTCGATGCGTACCTGGGCAAGTTCCAGGACGTGGCCTATTACCGCAGTTCGCCCTGCTTCTCGTCAGTGGGGTGCAGTGATGCTGAACGAGCCGCAATGACCGAGAACCGACGCCTTGCGTCAGAATCGCAGAAAAAGGCCAACGACGCACTGTTTAGGAGTCTGGAACAGCAGCAAGATAACTTGGAAGCCGATGCCCGCCAGCTCAATCGCCTGCAATCTGGTGCTCAGAGTGCGGACGGCCAACTGGCTGCGATTGGTTATGCTAACCAGCTCGCTAGCAACCAGGCCAACCAGCTCCTGCAAATCCGCAGCTTGCTGATCGCTCAGCAGAATGCCGTTGGCACAAGAATGCAGGCGGATGCTGACCGAGAAGCGCAATATCAAGCGTCCCGTGAAAGGTTGTTCGATATGGGTGAACCAACCGACCGTTCAGAAAACAGGGGGTTTTAATTATGAAAAATATCACACGAGTTTTTATCGTTAGTGCGTTGGTCTCCTTCGTTCTGGTGGGATGCGGTGAAGATGACGGGCCCAAGCCTGCAACGATCGACTGTGACAACCCAAACCTAACGAAAGAGCAGAGGGAAGAAGGACATTGCTTTTGGGATATGGGCGAACCCACTGACCGCTCCAAGAACAAGGGATTCTAATCATGAGCAAGGTATTCATTCGACTTGTGATGACTCTGATCGTTTTACTGACTTCGCAGACAGCATCAGCGGCCATTGAGCCTAATGGTGTTTTGGATGAAGTGGCCGTGCGTTTCATGACAGCAAGTGCTACTTGGGGCACGGTAATTACAAACTATGCCGCCTGGCTGTTCTGGACGCTGGGCACTATATCCCTTGTTTGGACTGGCGGGACCTTAATTCTTAAACAAGCGGATATAAGGGAGTTCTTTGCCGAGTTCGTGCGCTTCATTTTGACGTTTGGTTTCTTTCTCTGGTTGCTCAGAAACGGCCCAGATTTTGCCACGTCAATCATCGACTCATTGAGAACGATCGGTGCTCAAGCCGGTGGCCTTTCGAGAGACCTAACTCCGTCAGAGCCTATTAGTATTGCGTTCGACATTATTGTGAAAGCTGGTAAGTCCTACAGCATCACAAGTCCGATAGATAACTTGTCTATCTTCTTAATCACGCTTGCAATTTTAGCGTGTATGGCGGTAGTGGCGGCCAATGTGTTGTTGGCCTTGGTGACGGCTTGGATATTAGTTTATGCCGGTGTTTTCGTGCTGGGGTTTGGTGGTTCGCGTTGGACTTCAGATATAGCAATCAACTACTTCAAAAGCGTATTAGGCGTTGCTTTGAAGTTGATGACAATGACGTTGCTTATTGGCATTGCCATGTCGATCATGGACGGTTTTTATGCCGATCTATCCAATGATGCCCCCATGCGTGAACTGCTGGTGATCTTTGTCGTTTCATTGGTTCTCGTGATGCTCATTCACTCGGTTCCCAATGTGATCGCTAGCCTAGTCCCTGGAGGCGGTGCGGCGACAGGTGCTGGCAGTATTAGTGCCGGGGCGATGGCCGGAGCGGCTGTTGCCACTGGTGGTATGGCTGCCGGTGCCGCAATGGCTACCGCCGGCGGAGCGTCTGCTATTCAGGCTGCATTTGCAAAAGCAGGCGAGAACGTAGCGAACAATACTGACGTTATGTCGAGCCTGGGCGGTGCATTTAGTGGCGGTGGCGATTCTGATGAGGCTGGTTCCTTCTCCCAAGCTTCCGGCCAATCTTCTAGCGGTGGCGAATCCTCTGGCGGTTTTAAAGGCAGCGCTATAAAAGCGGGTCGTATTGCTGCGGATACCGGTGCGAACTTGATGAAAGGAATGGGTGATATGGCCGGGGAGAGAATCAGTGGCACTACCGGAGGTCGTCTAGCTAGTTCGATCCGAAACAGTACGAAAGATAACGTGGATGATGACGATAAGGAGGGTGACTGACGAGGCTTCCCCTGCATTTGACAACGATAGCTTAGGCGGTGGCGGCACTAGCTGGATGAATCAAACTGGCGGCTTTGATGACCTGTCCAGTGAGGACCAGGAAGAAGCCCGCCAAGCACACGCAGAATGGCAAGAGCGCGACCCGGAAAAGCACACCTTCGACGTGGAGGACTACGTGTCGTATGCCCAGGAACGCCAGCATGAGCGCAACGAAGAGGTTGCCAGTTTTGTTAAAAAAGGTCGCATGGCCTAACTAGATAAGGATTACTGATTATGGAGTTTAGCTTTCCACCTCAAAATCTTGCGGAGGTATTTGGTTTCTTCGCAGTGATGTTCATTGTGATGCTGGCCTTCTATTTTTTGGGGCAGTGGCTGCACAACACCGGACACGGCCCGAAGATGAAAGCCATTGCCGTTAAAATGGAGGTATTCCAAAACAGGTTGACTGGGCGTGCTTACAAGGACATGACGAGATCGGTCGATCAAATCGACAAAATGAGACGCTGGCCGTTTGGCCGACGCAAGTAGTTAGAAAGCACACGGGCCGGTGATGGTGCACCGGCCCGCATTTTCACATACCACCTGACAGAGAGGTGATACATGACAACCACACATAATATCGAAGTTCAGCAAGCAATTCATCAGACTGCTATCAAGCTGGCCGCCTTGGAGTTCATCGACCAGGAAACCGCCCGGCAGGTTTTGCCAGTCGCGGAGGCGGTCGCCAATATGTTCACGATCCTGTACTACCAGGCTGAAACTGGCCGAGTGACGCCGGAGGACTTCCAGAAGGCGTTAGCCATTGTGCGGCAAGCTGCAATAAAAGAGTTACGATGAACGAAAACAAAGGCGGCTGTGGGCCGCCTTTTTGGAGAGGTATTGAACTGGTCAGGTCCTCTTACGGCTTCCCTGTAATTCATCTAGAAAATCTTTGATGTTTTTCAGGTCATCTTCAATTTCTTCGATTGTCGGATACGGATCACCTACTGCTGGAGCGCTGTCATGTCCTGTGAAATAGGTGCTGCATTTCCCCATTGCATTATTTACTTTAGCTGTATCATCGTCTGAAATGTCAACAAGGCGAGATAGGCGTTGTGTGTAAATCCCTCTTTCAAACCTGCTTACTACCTTGTTGAGCAATTTTTCCTCAACTAATCGTTCCCAAGTTTCTCTGAGTAAGCCGTAAAATGCCCGGGATGCTTGACGAAAATCAGCTTCAGTTCCATCTCCATCCAACTTCCTTAAATCTTGTAATTTTGTATTTAGATGTTTTATGCGCTTTGATGTTGTTAGTGCTTCCCATGGAGCACTATCCCTTACTAGCCCAGCGAATTTTCTAGAACGCTCCAATGCGACGCTTGCATGCTGGGCTCCTTGGAGTTCGGCTTGCTCTAGTAAAAGCTTGAAGAAAACTATGTCATGAGTAAATACGACGACTTGCCGAGAAAGTGATTCTGAAATAAGTCTGGCGGCTACTTTGCTACTCCACTGATGACTTAGTGAGTTCACAGGGTCATCGAATATGACAGCAGACAGTCTATTATCTGCTTTCATCTCTGCTAAAAAAGCTGCAATTGCAATGCATCTTTGTTCCCCCTCGCTAGCAACTTTAGCAACTATTGGTTCGCCAGCATTTGCGATTGCTAACTTAAATTGTTGTTGTCCTCCGGTGTTTCTTGTTTGAACATCCACCGAGAAGCGCGTGAATCCAAATTTTCTAAGTTCGTCCCTGAAAGCAGAGGTAAGAGGTTCTATGACTCCTTGCTGGTAAATTTTTGAAGAAAGATCGGAGACTTTGCGAGTGTTGCATTCACTCTTTATTGCTTCCATCTTTCTGATGACTTTATAACGGCGTATATTTTTTATTATTGATTCATAGTTATCATTGATATGTTTTTTGTCTAATAGGCCCTGTAAATTTTTTTCTTTCTTTTTGATGAGCTCAGCTAAGTCTTGGTTGGTTTTAACTGATTCTATTTGTTCATCAATATTTTTTAATATTGCGTTTATGTCAACTGAAGATGAAATATCTAGTGTGGATTGAAGATCGGGTAATTTTGAGGAGGTGGTATATATCTTTTGGCGCTCGGCTAAGATTTCAAACAGAGCTATGATTTTTTCGTTTATACCGGGCTTTAGCTTGTTGGATTCTTCTAATGCAGCCTTATAGTTTTCCAAGCTAAGGTCTTGTGATGAAATCATTCTTATTGCATTGCTCAATAGGTCATGAGCCTTTTTTGCTTCTGTAGCAGCATTGTCGGCCAAGAAACTATTTAATGAGGCGAGCCGCTTACTACTGTTCTCTGAGATTTCCTGGAGGCATAGAGGGCAATTTTCACCTTGGATAGGTGGGAAGTTGTGAGAATTCGGTTCGTTTTCAATGAAGGTTTTTGCTGCACTCCATAGGCTTTGCCAGTTTATACCTGCAATAGTTTCTAGGGGTAGGCCTTGTAGAGTGGCCTGCATTATTTTGTCGGCAGTCCTCTGCTTTGTGTTGTAATCTTCTTGCAGTTCTTTAAGCCTGTCAAAAGCTTTATCGCTTAGAGGTTTTAAAGCGTTATTAATGAATCTTTGCAGCGGTGTTATTATTTGCTTTTGTTGATTGAGGTTGGCTTTTAAACTTTCTGGGGTTTGTAGCTTATCTTTTGCAATTTCTTGTCTTAGAGGTTCTATATGCTCAAGATCCTCTGTTGTAGCTTTATGAGTTTTCACATCTTCTTCTTCAGTGTCGGCAGATATTCCGTTGAAGAATCGTGCTGTATTGGTTTCGGAAGTTATTGGTTTTAAGGATATAAGGCCGTTTCCTGGCATTATATCTTCTTCAACAATAGCTTTGACTTGGTTGATGGCTCTAGTCAGCTCTGTTAATAAGTTTAAGCCAGAAGGCTTGAAACCTAGAGCATCCTCTTTGTTAACGTAATGATGAGCAGAATCTGTATCGAAAACCCTAATTGCCTTCAGGGGGGCAATGCTTGAAGAGTTCAAGCTCCAAGGGTGACTTTCGTCCTTCCCGTCTACTAAGATTTTGATCGTTGCGCTAGGCGAAGGATTGGTTTGTTCAAATACATTCCCTAATATTTTTGGGCACGAACCGCGTGTTAGGCAAGCATTTTTCATTATGCTGGAGTAGCTGGATTTTCCTGCTCCATTGTCACCATAAACTATGAAGATGCCATCTTTAGAAAATGGTAGAACTTGTTTTTCGATAAGGGCGCCAACACCATACACTTCGGACAATGATAGTAGATTGACTTTTCCTTGCTCACTAGTATGACCTGTAAAGTCTAATTCTTGGCTGGTAGGGGAGGATTCTTCTAGAGGCAGTTCTAGTCCATGTTCAATACGTGCTACCTGATAGATCTCTTCAAGGTCTTTTTGATCTAGCTCTCCGTTTTCAAGAGCAAGTTTAACACTGTGCTTCCACCAAGTTGGTTTATCTTCTATCCACGTTTTGATTTGTTCTATTGGCGTCATATTATGTTCCCTACGCTTTGTTAGGAGTGTTACTAGACTGTAATGAGGTGTTTATTAACCACATTTAAAAGACGTTTGATCGTAGTATGCACTATCGTATTTCAGCATTAAGTCTAATAAGTTACACTTTTTGAATTAAAGCAAGACAAACGGACCATTACAATCAGAGGTCAAATAAACGTTTTGAGTAAAGGTTCGATAGATTAAGCATTATAAAATGCTTGAGGATTAGGAAATGAGAAGACTGACTCCCGATGAGAGAGAGCGACTTCGTCGCGATATGCAAGAATCCTCAGCTTGGGCCAAAGCCGAACTAAAACGCCGACGAGACGCAAAAAATCAAAAAAATTCTGCGTATGGTATAGATGATGGTATCGACAAAGACCGCATTTCTAACTAGTTGTTATATAAAATTATTTTCTGATCATTGATATTCGAGTGGGAGTGACGGGCACTGGCTGGCAATGTCTAGCAACGGCAGGCATTTCGGCTGAGGGTAAAAGAACTTTCCGCTAAGCGATAGACTGTATGTAAACACAGTATTGCAAGGACGCGGAACATGCCTCATGTGGCGGCCAGGACGGCCAGCCGGGATCGGGATACTGGTCGTTACCAGAGCCACCGACCCGAGCAAACCCTTCTCTATCAGATCGTTGACGAGTATTACCCGGCATTCGCTGCGCTTATGGCAGAGCAGGGAAAGGAATTGCCGGGCTATGTGCAACGGGAATTTGAAGAATTTCTCCAATGCGGGCGGCTGGAGCATGGCTTTCTACGGGTTCGCTGCGAGTCTTGCCACGCCGAGCACCTGGTCGCTTTCAGCTGTAAGCGTCGCGGTTTCTGCCCGAGCTGTGGGGCGCGGCGGATGGCCGAAAGTGCCGCCTTGCTGGTTGATGAAGTACTGCCTGAACAACCCATGCGTCAGTGGGTGTTGAGCTTCCCGTTTCAGCTGCGTTTCCTGTTTGCCAGCCGGCCCGAGATCATGGGGTGGGTGCTGGGCATCGTTTACCGCGTCATTGCCACGCACCTGGTCAAGAAAGCGGGCCATACCCACCAAGTGGCCAAGACGGGCGCGGTCACCCTGATCCAGCGTTTTGGATCGGCGCTCAATCTGAATGTTCACTTCCACATGCTGTTTCTCGACGGTGTGTATGTCGAGCAATCCCACGGCTCAGCGCGTTTCCGCTGGGTCAAGGCGCCGACCAGCCCAGAGCTCACCCAGCTGACGCACACCATCGCCCACCGGGTGGGTCGCTATCTGGAACGGCAAGGCCTGCTGGAACGGGATGTCGAAAACAGCTATCTGGCCTCGGATGCGGTGGATGACGACCCGATGACACCCCTGCTGGGGCACTCGATCACTTACCGTATCGCTGTCGGTTCACAGGCGGGGCGAAAGGTGTTCACTTTGCAAACTCTGCCGACCAGTGGTGATCCGTTCGGTGACGGGATTGGCAAGGTAGCCGGGTCCAGCCTGCACGCCGGCGTGGCGGCCAGGGCCGATGAACGCAAGAAGCTCGAACGGCTGTGCCGGTACATCAGCCGCCCGGCGGTATCCGAGAAGCGGCTGTCGTTAACACGAGGCGGCAACGTGCGCTACCAGCTCAAGACGCCGTACCGGGACGGCACCACGCACGTCATTTTCGAACCATTGGATTTCATTGCAAGGCTGGCCGCCCTGGTACCGAAGCCCAGAGTCAACCTAACCCGCTTCCACGGGGTGTTCGCACCCAACAGTCGGCACCGGGCGTTGGTCACGCCGGCAAAACGGGGCAGGGGCAACAAGGTCAGGGTGGCTGATGAACCGGCAACACCAGCACAACGGCGAGCGTCGATGACATGGGCGCAACGGCTCAAGCGTGTTTTCAATATCGACATCGAGACCTGCAGCGGCTGCGGCGGCGCCATGAAAGTCATCGCCTGCATTGAAGACCCTATAGTGATCAAGCAGATCCTTGATCACCTGAAGCACAAAGCCGAAACCAGCGGGACCAGGGCGTTACCCGAAAGCCGGGCGCCACCGGCTGAGCTGCTCCTGGGTCTGTTTGACTGACGAGCCTGAAGGCCAACGATACCAATCAAAATGCTGCGTTCACAGCGCCGCGGCAGGGATCCGCCGTGCTGGTTGTCGGAAAAGGAGCCGCTAGTGGGAAAGAGGAGGGTAAATTTTCAGCGTTGCTGGCTCCCCGTCAGCCGGATTGGGTTGCATCGCAGGGGTGTCGAAAGAGTCAACTGCGGTCCAAAGCTGTTGGACTTGGGTGAAAAGGGCGTTTATTCTTCCTATACGTGCCGCGTTCCAGGCGGCGACTATGAGGGCTATGTCGATGCCCATGTGCGCCGGCTGGAGGCGCTACGCCGGGCCGGTATCGTCGAGCGGATCGACGCCGACCAATGGCGCATCCCCGATGATCTGGTCAGCCGTGCCGCCGCCCATGACGCCGGCCGAGACAGTCAGGCCAGCGTTCGCGTCCTTTCCCCGGTCGATCTGAACAAACAGATCGGATCGGACGGCGCGACCTGGCTGGACCGGCGGCTGATCCACGGCGAGACGGCCGACCTTGCGCCAACCGGCTTCGGGCAACAAGTCCGCGAAGCCATGGACCAGCGCCGCGAGCACCATATCGAACAGGGCGACGCCACCCGCAGCCGGGACAGCCGCGTCTTCTACCGGCGCAACCTTCTCGCCATCCTGCGGGAGCGCGAGGTAGCCGGCGTCGGATCGGATATGGCTTTGAGTAAGGGCCTGCCGTTCCGCGCCGCCACGGACGGCGAGAGCGTCAGCGGCAAGTTTACCGGAACCGTGCATCTATCGAGCGGCAAGTTCGCCGTGGTCGAGAAATCCCATGAGTTCACCCTTGTCCCGTGGCGGCCGATCATCGACCGCCAACTCGGCCGCGAGGTTATGGGCATCGTGCAGGGCGGGTCGGTGTCGTGGCAGTTAGGGCGGCAGAGGGGGCTGGAACGCTGAGTGCGCCCATGCCGCATTGCGAAGCAAAAGATAATCGGATAAAATGTAGCAATTCATATTCGTAAGCGTGGAGTAATCAGATGGGAAATTCCAAGTCAGCAGACAAGTAAGCCGCAACAACCAGTATTGTTGTTGCGGCGCTCTGTAAGGCTAGTCTCATCTGATTGCTGACGAGCAGACGTCGCCCGGTATTCCTTAATCGAGGGTTGATTCGTCATGACCACCACACGCCCCGCGTGGGCCTATACGCTGCCGGCAGCACTGCTGCTGATGGCTCCTTTCGACATCCTCGCTTCACTGGCGATGGATATTTATCTCCCTGTCGTTCCAGCGATGCCCGGCATCCTGAACACGACGCCCGCTATGATCCAACTCACGTTGAGCCTCTATATGGTGATGCTCGGCGTGGGCCAGGTGATTTTTGGTCCGCTCTCAGACAGAATCGGGCGACGGCCAATTCTACTTGCGGGCGCAACGGCTTTCGTCATTGCGTCTCTGGGAGCAGCTTGGTCTTCAACTGCACCGGCCTTTGTCGCTTTCCGTCTACTTCAAGCAGTGGGCGCGTCGGCCATGCTGGTGGCGACGTTCGCGACGGTTCGCGACGTTTATGCCAACCGTCCTGAGGGTGTCGTCATCTACGGCCTTTTCAGTTCGATGCTGGCGTTCGTGCCTGCGCTCGGCCCTATCGCCGGAGCATTGATCGGCGAGTTCTTGGGATGGCAGGCGATATTCATTACTTTGGCTATACTGGCGATGCTCGCACTCCTAAATGCGGGTTTCAGGTGGCACGAAACCCGCCCTCTGGATCAAGTCAAGACGCGCCGATCTGTCTTGCCGATCTTCGCGAGTCCGGCTTTTTGGGTTTACACTGTCGGCTTTAGCGCCGGTATGGGCACCTTCTTCGTCTTCTTCTCGACGGCTCCCCGTGTGCTCATAGGCCAAGCGGAATATTCCGAGATCGGATTCAGCTTTGCCTTCGCCACTGTCGCGCTTGTAATGATCGTGACAACCCGTTTCGCGAAGTCCTTTGTCGCCAGATGGGGCATCGCAGGATGCGTGGCGCGTGGGATGGCGTTGCTTGTTTGCGGAGCGGTCCTGTTGGGGATCGGCGAACTTTACGGCTCGCCGTCATTCCTCACCTTCATCCTACCGATGTGGGTTGTCGCGGTCGGTATTGTCTTCACGGTGTCCGTTACCGCGAACGGCGCTTTGGCAGAGTTCGACGACATCGCGGGATCAGCGGTCGCGTTCTACTTCTGCGTTCAAAGCCTGATAGTCAGCATTGTCGGGACATTGGCGGTGGCACTTTTAAACGGTGACACAGCGTGGCCCGTGATCTGTTACGCCACGGCGATGGCGGTACTGGTTTCGTTGGGGCTGGTGCTCCTTCGGCTCCGTGGGGCTGCCACCGAGAAGTCGCCAGTCGTCTAACCGACGACTGGTAGCAGGCCCGCTCCGATGCGGCGCACTAACCATCGAAACCTCGTGAATGTCGGTATCCTGTCTGGCAGGATACCGCTCATTTCCCTTGTTCAGTTCATCGCCGTCGCCGAGCATCTGAATTTTCGGCATGCGGCCAAGGCACTTGGTATCAGCCAGTCGAGCGTCAGCGCGCGTGTGAAAGCGCTGGAGGATAACCTTGGTGTCCTGCTATTTGAGCGCCATGCGCGGGGCGTTCGGCTAACAGACGCAGGCAGGCACTTCATGGAGCGTGTCACGGCGGGTGTCGATCAACTCGATCACGCAGTGAAGACCGCGGAGTGACGGGCACTGGCTGGCAATGTCTAGCAACGGCAGGCATTTCGGCTGAGG
>OOAD01000051.1_pt1 | contig 77312 bp, 57 predicted proteins | sample 1671151 | NCBI WGS metagenome assembly OOAD01 (sample SAMN06348127, study PRJEB24527) | human gut metagenome | biome: human gut; feature: ankylosing spondylitis patient; material: feces | host: Homo sapiens | place: China | collected 2015-10
GTATTAAACACCACTTCGCCGGCTACCGGTTTCTCATAACCGAACGACTTGCCCGGGAAACGGCTCCCGTCGTCGAGGATCAATGTTACATTTCTCATCTAATCTATCTTGAATGGTTGTTCTTTAGAATTGATAAACTTTTTCTATATAGTCTATAAACGCCTGGTTCACCAGCTTCACTCCACCCGGAGTAGGATAATCCCCACTGAAATACCAGTCGCCCGTATGGTTGGGACACGCTTCATGCAATCCTTCCAGTGTCTGATAAACGATTTCCACTTTCGCCTGCGTACCCTTCGGAGTGAGAAGTTCCACCATTTTTGCCGCAATCTCCTCATTAGTGAAAGGGGCATAAATTTCTTTCACATAATTCACCATCTGCTCTTTGGGTAACCCCACCTGGTCTTTCGATTTGTTGTAAGCACGGGCTATCACATCTTTCATATCCCGTTCTTTCAATAAATCGATAGCAGCCTTGAAAGCGATAAACTGATCCATACTGGCCATATCAATACCATAATAATCAGGATAACGCACCTGTGGCGAAGAAGAAACAATGACGATTTTCTTCGGATGCAGGCGGTCGAGGATGCCGATAATGCTCTGTCTTAACGTAGTTCCCCGGACGATGCTGTCATCAATAATCACCAGATTATCCACATGAGGCACAAGGCTTCCATAAGTGATATCATACACATGGGCAGCCAAATCATTCCGACTGTTGCCTTCGGCGATAAAGGTACGCAACTTGATATCCTTGATGGCTACTTTCTCGCTACGGATACGCCTGGACAGGATTTTTTCCAGTTCCTCGTGATTGGGATGATGCCCCAAAGCCTCTATCTTCTTTACTTTCAGTTCATTCAGATAATTGTCGAATCCTTCCAGCAGTCCATAGAAAGCCACTTCCGCCGTATTGGGTATAAAAGAGAATACGGTATGCTCCACATCATAGTCTACCGCTTTCAAAATAGGATTCACCAGTTTTTCGCCCAGCTGTTTTCTTTCCTTATAAATATCCATGTCACTTCCCCGGCTGAAATAGATACGTTCGAAGGAACAGGCTTTCTTCTCTTTCGCCCGGTTGATCTGTGCCAGACGCATCTTTCCAGTCTTGCTTATAAGGATAGCCTGTCCCGGTTGCAATTCATTGATGCTTCCGGCAGATACATTCAAGGCAGTCTGAATGACAGGGCGCTCGGATGCCAATACCATGATTTCATCGTCCATGTACCAGAAAGCCGGACGAATGCCCCACGGATCGCGCACCGCAAAAGACTCACCGCTACCGGTCATACCGCAGATCACATAGCCTCCATCCCACTCCTTGCTCGAAGTCTTGAGGACATTGCCCAGATCAATGCGGTCTTCTATAGCGTGAGTGATATCCATGCCTTTCAGACCTTCCTTCTCACATTCCACATAGAGGCGCTCCACCTCGCGATCCAAACGGTGCCCCACTTGTTCCAGCATAATATATGTGTCGGCATATTTACGCGGATGCTGGCCGTCGGCAGTGATACGTGCGAAAATCTCATCCACATTGGTCATGTTGAAATTGCCGCACAACGCCAAATTCTTGGCACGCCAGTTGTTACGGCGCAAGAACGGATGCACGTAGGAGATACCGCTTTTTCCGGTAGTGGAATAACGCAAATGCCCCATATATACCTCTCCGGCAAAGGGAAGGCATTTCTTGGCGTATCCGGCATCATGCAATTGTTCAGGCGCCAAATCCTTGAAATGATTTTGCACCGTACCGAATATCTCTGTTATCGCCCCTGAACCTAAAGCTCTTTCACGGAACATATATTCTTCACCGGGATTGGCCTCCAGTTTGACACAGGCCAGCCCGGCGCCTTCCTGTCCGCGGTTATGTTGTTTTTCCATCAGCAGATACAGCTTGTTCAAGCCATACATCCAGGTTCCATACTTTTCCTGATAATATTCCAGCGGTTTCAGCAGTCGTATCATAGCGACTCCACATTCATGCTTTAACGGTTCCATGCTCTCTCTTTACTACTTAAATTAATAGTTCATTTTCAGATTCTTATAAAAACATCCCAAAGGTATGACAAGACCTTCTGTCATTTTTCCAAACTTACTTACGGTACATCTTTCAAGAATTATGCCGGAAACTTCCTGCATAATCTCCGGCAGCATTGCCTTCTATTCTACTGTTACCGACTTCGCCAGATTTCGTGGCTGATCCACATTCTTCCCTTTGCAAATGGCTACATGGTAGGCCAATAACTGTAAGGGGACCGTAGCTATCAACGGTTCGAGGCACTCTAATGTTTCGGGCAACTCAATGCAATCATCGGCCAACTTACTGATTACCGTATCTCCTTCTGTGACCAAAGCGATTACTTTTCCCTTCCGCGCCTTGATTTCCTGTATGTTACTCATTATCTTTTCATACATCGCATTATGCGTAGCTACCACCACAACAGGCATTTCGGCATCAATCAATGCGATAGGTCCATGTTTCATCTCAGCGGCGGGATAGCCTTCAGCGTGAATATAAGATATCTCCTTCAACTTTAACGCGCCTTCCAAAGCTACCGGGAAACTGTACCCCCGCCCCAAATAGAGGAAATTATGTGCATAGGTGAAAATACGCGACAGTTCCGCTATTTTAGGATTACTGACCAATATCTTTTTTATTTTAGCCGGAATCACAGTCAATTCCCGGATCACTTCCAGGTATTTCTCATCTGCCATACTCCCTTTCTCTTTTGCCAGTGTCAGCGCCAGCATGGTAAGCACGGTTACCTGTCCGGTAAATGCCTTGGTGGACGCCACTCCTATCTCCGGTCCTACATGAATATAAGAACCGGTATCTGTAATGCGCGGAATGGATGAACCTACCGCATTGCATATACCATAGATAAAAGCTCCTTTCTCTTTCGCCAGTTCTATGGCAGCCAATGTATCGGCCGTTTCACCCGATTGCGAGATAGCTATTACCACATCGTCTTCATGAATCACCGGATCACGATAGCGGAACTCGGAGGCATATTCCACTTCTACCGGAATACGGCAGAAACTTTCTATCAGTTGTTTCCCTATCAATCCGGCATGCCACGAAGTTCCGCAAGCCACAATTACAAAGCGACGGGCCTTGAGCAAACGTTCCTTATGATCAATAACCGCCGACAGTACTACTTTATCACCGTCCGCATTGATGCGTCCACGCATACAGTCGTTAATACAATCGGGTTGTTCGAATATCTCCTTCAACATGAAATGCGGGTATCCCCCTTTCTCCAGTTGTCCCAGATTCATTTCCACCGTACGTACTTCGGGATTTTGAAGCACGTTGTCCAGATTGACGACTTCCAATGTCTTGTCTCTGCGAATCACCGCTATCTCCCCATCTTGCAGATACACCACTTTATCCGTATACTCTACAATCGGAGTAGCATCCGAAGCCAGAAAGAATTCATCCTTCCCTATCCCTACCACCAGCGGACTGCTTTTGCGTGCTGCAATAATCTCATCGGGATTATTCTTGTCGAGCACCGCTATAGCGTATGCGCCAATCACCTCATGCAGAGCCAACTGAACGGCAGTAAGTAAATCTAAATGGTTGGAAAGTTGGAAAAATTCAATTAACTGTACGAGAACTTCGGTATCTGTACTACTTTTAAAGATGAACCCTTTTTTTTGTAGCTTTTCTTTCAGGGTAGCGTAGTTTTCAATAATACCATTGTGGATAAGAGCTAGATTCTTTGAAGAAGAAAAATGAGGATGAGCGTTAGCCTGACAAGGCTCTCCGTGGGTGGCCCATCGGGTGTGGGCAATACCAATTGTACCGGAAACGTCTTTTGGGGAAACAAAAGCCTCTAGGTCTGAAACCTTTCCTTTCGTTTTATAAACGTTCAACCTCCTTTTTTTGTCTATCAATGCGACTCCTGCGCTATCATAGCCCCGGTATTCCAACCGCTTCAGGCCTTTTATGAGAACAGGGTAAGCATCTCGTTTTCCAATATAGCCTACTATTCCACACATAATCTACTAAGTATATGTTCTGATTCGACTGCAAAGATACAAATATCAATTAACATAAATGCAATAAAAAACCATAAATAATTGACGAAAGCGATAAAAAAGTAAGAATAAAAATCGAAAAGAAATATTTTATTCGTTTTTTTAATAAATATGAAAACTTACAGTATGATATTGTCTGTTGTGGTTTTAGTTACGATTTGAAAGACAGTAAGCAAGCAAGAAGGGTAATGTGTAAAGAGGACCGTCATCCCGACGCCCCTCTCCGCAAACTTAAAACAACCAACAAAAGAAATAGATAACCTTTATGCAGTGATTATCTAATAAAAAGCAATTCACGATATTTAGGTAATGTCCACATCTGGTTGTCTACGATCAGCTCCAGCTTGTCGATATGATAACGTATCTCTTCCAGCATCGGGGCGATGGTATCGTGATAGGCAATGGCCTTTTCGCGCTCGCTCTCTATTTTGTTCGCCACTTTTCGCGCCTCCACCATGGCATTTACATGCTCGGTGATGAAAATGGTTCGCCGGGCAATCTCTTCGATGAGTTTCATGTTCTCGGCCGACAGTTGGGATGCTTTTTCCGCCGGGAAGAGCTCTTTCATTTTATACACATTGTCTATCAGCTTGCTTTGGTATTCGGTGGCTACGGGGATGATGTGGTTCATCGCCAGGTCGCCCAGCACGCGCGCCTCGATCTGGATTTTCTTTGTGTAAGTTTCCCATTTCACTTCATTGCGCGCCTCCAGCTCCTTGCGGGTCATCACGCCGGTGGATTCGAACATGGCGATGCTCGCGGGCTTCAAGTAGTTGTCGAAAATGAGCGGGCAGCTCGTTTCGCAGTCCAGACCCCGGTGGGCGGCCTCCGCCTTCCATTCGTCCGAGTAGCCGTTGCCGTCAAAACGGACAGGCTTGCACTCCTTGATGTAGCGGCGGATAATTTCAATGATGGCGGAGATTTTCGGTTCACCCTTTTCGATGAGCGCGTCCACGTCCTGCTTGAACCGGGCAAGTTGTTCGGCAACGGCCGCGTTGAGCGCAATCATGGCACTGGCACAGTTTGCCTCCGAGCCTACGGCGCGGAATTCGAAGCGATTGCCGGTGAAGGCGAACGGCGAGGTGCGGTTGCGGTCGGTATTGTCAATCAGCAGTTCGGGAATTTGCGGGATGTCCAGCTTCATTCCCTGTTTGCCTGCCAGTGAGACAAGGTCATCGTTGCCGCTTTCTTCTATATGGTCCAGCACTTGCGTGAGCTGTTTGCCCAGGAAAGAAGAAATGATGGCTGGCGGCGCTTCGTTGGCTCCCAGGCGATGGGCGTTGGTGGCACTCATGATAGAGGCTTTCAGCAAACCGTTGTGGTGGTATACCGCCATCAGGGTGTTGACAATGAAGGTGATGAAGCGCAGATTATCTTCGGCGGTCTTGCCCGGAGCCATCAGCAGGACGCCGGTGTCTGTACCCAGTGACCAGTTGTTATGCTTCCCCGAGCCGTTGACGCCTTTGAAGGGCTTTTCGTGCAGCAACAGGCGGAAACCGTGGCTCCGCGCCACCTTGCGCATGAGCGACATGATGAGCATGTTATGGTCTACCGCCAGGTTGCATTCTTCGAAAATGGGAGCCAGCTCAAATTGGTTGGGAGCCACTTCGTTATGGCGGGTCTTGACGGGTATGCCCAGTTCCAGCGCCTGTATTTCAAGGTCTTTCATAAAGGCAGCCACACGGGTGGGGATGGCTCCGAAGTAATGGTCTTCCAATTGCTGGTTCTTGCTGGCTTCGTGTCCCATCAGGGTGCGCCCGGTCAGCAGCAGGTCGGGACGGGCGGCATACAGTCCTTCGTCTACCAAGAAGTATTCCTGTTCCCAGCCCAGGTAGGCCACCACTTTCTTCACTTCCGGGTTGAAGTAACGGCACACGTCCACGGCGGCTTTGCCCACAGCACTCAAGGCTTTCAGCAGTGGCGTTTTGTAGTCCAGCGACTCGCCGGTGTAAGCAATGAAAACGGTAGGGATGCACAGGGTGTCGTCCACCACGAAGACAGGCGATGAGGGGTCCCATGCACTGTAGCCGCGTGCCTCGAAGGTGTTTCGGATGCCGCCGTTGGGGAAGCTGGAAGCATCAGGCTCCTGCTGTACGAGGAGCTTGCCGGAGAATTCTTCCATCATTCCACCCTTGCCGTCGTGTTCCACAAAGGCGTCGTGCTTTTCGGCTGTGCCTTCCGTCAGGGGTTGGAACCAGTGGGTGTAGTGGGTTACACCTAGCTCGGTTGCCCAGCGTTTCATGCCTGCCGCCACTTCGTCGGCTATGGCACGCTCCAGGGGGGCGCCGTTGTCCATGGCGTCCGTCAGTTTGGCATAGACGGCGCCGGGCAGATACTTGAACATTTTCTCGCGGTTGAAAACGTATTTGGCGAAATATTCACTGGGCCTTTCGGCTGGTGTCTCCACCGTTGCTGCTTTCTTCTTGAAAGCCGTTTCGACTACTCTGAATCTTAATTTTGACATAATACCTAAATTTGTTTAGTTGTTAATTAGTAGAATGAATGGAAAAAACTTTTGTGATTAATTGTATGCCGACTCGCCATGCTCGTAGATATCGAGTCCTTCCTCTTCAATGCGTTTCGGAACACGCAAGCCATGTATCTTGTCCAGCACTTTAAAGACAATGAAGCCCATGCCTGCCGCCCACACTCCTACTACGGCCGCGCCGAAGAGCTGTGCCAGCAGGAAGCTGCTTCCGCCGCCATAGAACAGCCCCTCTTCTGTAGCGAAGAGTCCCGTAAGAATCGTTCCCAGGCAACCGCAAACACCGTGTACGGACGATGCGCCTACGGGGTCGTCAATTTTCAGCACATGGTCGATAAAGTCGACTGCAAATATCATTACCACGCCGCAAATGGCACCGATAAGTACAGACCCGAAAGGCGATACCAGGTCACATCCCGCCGTGATGCCCACCAGTCCTGCCAGCACACCGTTCAGTGTGAGGGACAAGGAAGGTTTGCCATACTTCATCCAACTCGCCACCAGTGCGAAGAAACCTCCTGCACAAGCTGCCAGGTTGGTGGTGAGGAACACATGCGAAATGGCCGTCTGGTCTCCACTTGTTGCCGCTGCCAACTGCGAACCGGGGTTGAACCCGAACCAGCCGAACCAAAGGATAAACACGCCCAGGCAGGCAAGCGTCAAACTATGACCGGGGATGGCCCTTGATTTGCCGTCTTTCCCGTATTTGCCAATACGCGGCCCCAGAATGGCGGCGCCCACCAAGGCAATCCATCCGCCTACGGAGTGAACCACCGTAGAACCGGCAAAGTCATGGAAAGTAGTGCCGAACGTCCTCATCATAAAGGAGCCTTCGTCTCCGTTCATCAGCCATCCGCCGCCCCAGGTCCAGTGGCCGGAAACCGGATAAATGAGTACGCTGATAAAGACAGTATAGACCAGATACATGGAGAACTTGGTACGTTCCGCCATGGCTCCGGACACGATGGTGGCAGCCGTGGCGCAGAATACAGTCTGGAAAATCAGGAAGCCTTCGATGGGCAATCCGTTGTCGATGATTTTGTCCATCGCCTCCAAGTTGAAAAAATGGGGGGCGCCCACAAAACCGCCTATGCCGAACATCAGCCCGAAGCCGATGAACCAGAACAGGATGGAGCCGAACATGAAGTCTACCAGATTTTTCATCAGCACGTTGGCCGTGTTCTTGGTACGGATGAACCCGGCTTCTACCAGTGCGAATCCCGGTTGCATGAAGAATACCAGCATGGCGGCAAGTAGCATCCATACGGTGTTGAGTCCGGTAGCAAGTTCGCCTAGGGCCCCGGCGGTTGCATCGGGCGCCGCGGTGGTGGCTGCCACGCCTGCATCTTGCGCCCAAAGGCCGGCGGGGAGCATAAATAAGAGTATAGTATCCATAATTTTTCTCGTTTACGTTGTAGTATTGTTTTATTCCCGACTTTACTTTTGCCGGTAAAGGGAAGTAGCTTGCGCTTATTTTTCCTGTTCTGCATTATACAGGGCTATGTCACCCCGCTCGCCCGTGCGTATGCGGACGGCGTCTTCAATGGGGATGACGAAAATACGTCCGTCGCCTATCTCGCCGGTATGCGCCGCCTTGATGATGGCTTGCACTGTTTTCTCCACATTCTTTTCGCGCACCACGATGGAAACCAGGATTCTTTCAATCGAACTGGTATCATACACCACACCACGGTAGATACGTCCCTGGCGTGCTTTACCAATGCCTCTTACATCGTAGTAGGAAAACCATTCGATGTCGGCTTCGAGCAACGCGTCCTTTACGTCCTCGAACTTGGTCTTACGGATAATAGCCTCAATTTTCTTCATTGTTGTACTTGTAATTTATATGTTCCAATCTTTTTACCTTTTTAAAAACTGATACCTCTCTCTACTTTGTCGTTATGTCTGAATTTGTTATTGTATCTGCATTTTCAGCACTTCCTGTCAGAAACTCAGTCCGAATACGAAATAGGCCCCTTCGGTGCGCGGATTCACCGTCACCTTGGCGAAGGCGGGGACTGAGAATGAGTCTGTAATCTTGATTTCCTTGGATACCCCAAGGCTGATGTCACATACGGCGAACCCGTCCGAACCGCTGCATTCCGGATCTGCGGACACGTTATAGAAGTCATTGGCCCATGGCGTGGCTCCTATTTCTGCCGTCCAGTCCAGGCCTGCCAGTTTGAAGGGGGCGGCGAGTGATATGTAAGAGGAGTAAGCCCGGTCGCCGTCCTTGTTCACCCCGTCGGCACCTGCAAAGTTGGTGTACCAGTTCACTGCCAGCGGACCGAAATCGTAGCCTATCTGCGCTTCGAATACATGGCTGGTATGGTGCGTGCCATAGTGGAAATAGCCGGGGCCGCCATTGAACCAGTAGTCTGTCACCGAAATGCTGAAACCGCCGGTGCTGTAGCCCAGCGTCAGGTCCAGTTCTTTCGTATCAGCGGACTCAATGCCTGCGGATCCCCATGCGCCGAGCGAAAATCCTTTGTAGGCAACGGACAATGACGGCTGTATGCTTACGCCTCCCAAATCCTGTCCGCGCCAAATATAGCCGCTTACCAAGTCAGCTCCTACGCTGGCTTCCACCTTGTCTTGAGCGATGCTCGTTGCCGGCACTGCCATGGACATGCCTAATAGCAATGCTGTTTCCTTAAAATTCATCTTCATAGCTTTTTACCTTTTAATTAATAATAGTGAGTATGTCATATTTTATATACCTATTGGCTTGATTGATGTAAGTCCGATGCAAGCACAAAGTGCTTCAAGGTGTTGTCATGTACTGTGCTCAGAGCAACCATTTTCTGATCCGTTTCATGGCTTCTTCGCAATCCGCCCGCTCTCCGAAAGCGGTCAAGCGGATATATCCTTCACCACTGGGGCCGAAGCCTACTCCCGGCGTGCCCACTACATTGGCTTCATACAGCATCTGTTCAAAGAATTTCCACGAGTTTACCTCACCCGGTGTCTTCACCCACAGGTAGGGGGCGTTCTCTCCGCCGAAAACTTTGAGTCCTGTACTTTCCAACGCTTCTTTCATGATGCGGGCGTTAGCCATATAATACTGTATGATGGCTTTCACTTGCTTTTTGCCCTCGGGGGTATAGATCGCTTCGGCACCACGCTGGGTGATATAGGATGTGCCGTTGAACTTGGTGCACTGGCGGCGGTTCCACATCCGGTTCAGCGGAATGCGCTCTCCTTCCAGCGTGGCGGCTGTGAGTTCTTTCGGTACGACGGTGTATCCGCAACGCACCCCGGTGAATCCGGCCGTCTTCGAGAAACTGCGAAATTCTATCGCTACTTTCTTCGCTCCTTTTATCTCATAAATGGAGTGAGGAATGTCCGGGTCTTGTATGTAGGCCTCGTAGGCAGCATCGTAAAGGATGAGGGTATCATTTTCCAATGCATAGTTCACCCATTTTTTCAGTTCGGCCTTGCTAATGACCGTCCCCGTAGGGTTATTGGGATAGCAGAGGTATAGGATATCTATCCTGCGGTCGGGAATTTCGGGCACGAAATTATTCTCGCTCAGGCAAGGCAAGTATACCACGTTGCTCCATCGCCCGTCTTCCAGTATCCCGGCACGGCCGCACATTACGTTCGAATCGATGTATACGGGGTAGATGGGGTCTGTCACGCCGATGCTGTTGTCGTGGCGAAGGATGTCTCCGATATTTCCCGTATCGCTCTTGGCGCCGTCACTGATAAAGACTTCGCCGGGTTCCAGATAGACGCCGCGCGGAGCGTAATCGTTCCTGATGACGGCATCTATCAGGAAATCATAACCTTGTTCGGGACCGTAACCGTGGAATGTCTCTTTGTTTGCCAGCTCGTCTACTGCCTTATGCATGGCTTCGATGGAAGCTTGAGGCAGCGGGCAGGTTACATCTCCGATACCCAGGCGGATAAGGTCCGTTTTGGGATGAGAGACTTTGAATGCATTTACCTTTTTGGCAATGTCCGAAAACAAGTAATTGTTTGGTAGTTTTAAAAAATGTTCGTTTACTAGTGCCATCGTTGTTATTGTTTTTATCGTTGTTTTAAGTTTTTCAAAATCAGTATCACATCTCTATTTCGCCTTCGAAAACCTTTCCGGCCGGACCGGTCATGTATACATGTCCGTCTTTCTCGTCCCAGTGGATGTGGAGATCGCCTCCGTCCATCCTTACCCACGATTTTCGTCCGGCTTTATGGTTCAGTACGGCTGCCACGGCGGTGGCGCAGGCCCCTGTTCCGCAAGCCATTGTGATGCCCGAACCTCTTTCCCACACTCTCATCCGTAGGGATTGGTCCGGCAATATTTCTACAAATTCCACATTGGTCCGCTCAGGAAAAAGCGGATGATTTTCCAGTTTCGGGCCAACCGCCGGCAAATCCACCTCTTTTATATCATCTACGAAAATGACAACATGCGGATTTCCCATGCAGACGAATGTTCCTTTGTATTCTTTTCCATCGGCCGGGATGGTTTCTGCCAGCATTCCGCCGGTTTTCGTAGCTATCTGTCCGGGGTTTGATAGCAGGGGCGTACCCATATCTACGGTTACATCCTTCACCACCCCGTTGCCTGTATGAAGTTTCAGGATTTTGATTCCCGAAAGGGTTTCCAGTGTGATCACCTCCTTATCCGTCAGTCCTTTCTCGTATACATATTTGCCTATGCAGCGCGAGGCGTTTCCACACATCATGGCTTCGGAGCCGTCTGCATTGAATATACGCATACTGAAATCCGCTTTCTCGGATGCTCCAATCAGTACCAGACCGTCTGCACCGATACCGGTATGATAAGCGCTCCATTTTCTGGCGGCTTTTATCGGATCTTGCAGCGGAGAAGACAAGGTATTTACATAGATATAATCATTGCCGGTTCCTTGCATCTTGGTGAACTTGATAGTTGTTGCCATTTTGATTAATACTTATTTATTGTTGTTTCCTTTTGCTTTTAATTATATGCAAATATATGTCTTTTTGATATTTTATAAGATATAATCGTTTCTATTTTCTTATTTATTTTCACTCTAATAACAAATAGAAACCGAAATGTTTGTTTTATCTTTCAAATTACATCAGAACAAGGGAAGATAGTTTTGAATTATAAGTCAATAGGTCGTTATATGGTTGAGGGATGTAATATTCCTATTATTATACTCCGGTTGATTGACTATAAAGGGGGGATGCCGTCCTAAATACAATCTATATGAATAAAAGAAATGCCCAAACTTACAATTTAAAAGTATTTTTCACAATATATCTTTCAAATATTAAATAGACACGTCATATATACAACAAACTGTAATACAGAGACGCAAGACTGCATCTTTTTATCAAAAGAAAGCACCAACTCTTCATCAAAAAGAAATAAATTACCTACTTTTGCAGAACAATATGAAATACAAACCAACATTATTATAAACCAAAGACAGCAATAATGGCAAAAACAGAGCAAACAGGTCTTTATGACGCAACCAACGAACATGACGCTTGCGGCGTAGGCATGGTAGTCAACATTCATGGCAACAAATCGCATGAATTGGTAGACTCCGCATTAAAGGTATTGGAAAACATGCGCCACCGAGGCGCAGAAGGAGCCGATAACAAAACCGGCGACGGAGCCGGAATCATGCTACAGATTCCCCACGAATTCATCCTCCTGCAAGGCATCCCCGTACCCGAAAAAGGAAAATACGGAACCGGACTCGTATTTCTGCCCAAAGACGAAAAAGAGCAAGCCAGCATCCTGAGCATTATGATTGAAGAAATAGAACGCGAAGGACTTACCTTGATGCACCTGCGCAATGTGCCCACCAACCCCGCCTGCCTGGGCAAGGACGCACGGGCCACCGAACCGGACATCAAACAGGTATTCATCACCGGAGTGACAGATGCGGACAGCCTGGAACGCACCCTCTACATCATCCGCAAGAAGATAGAAAAGCGCGTGCGGCACACGGACTTCTACATCGTTTCGCTATCGGCAAAAAACATTATATATAAAGGTATGCTCTCGTCCATGCAAGTGCGCGAGTACTTCCCGGACCTGACGCAACCCTATTTTACCAGTGGATTGGCATTGGTACACTCCCGTTTCAGCACCAACACATTTCCTACATGGAGCCTCGCCCAACCGTTCCGTTTGTTAGCGCACAACGGCGAAATCAATACCATCCGCGGTAACCGGGGTTGGATGGAGGCGCGCGAAAGTGTCCTTTCCTCTCCGGCATTGGGGGATGTCAAAGACATCCGTCCCATTATCCAGCCGGGCATGAGCGACAGCGCCTCACTGGACAATGTGCTGGAATTTTTTGTGATGTCGGGACTGAGCCTGCCCCATGCCATGGCGATGCTGGTACCCGAATCGTTCAACGACAAAAACCCTATCAGTGAAGAGTTGAAAGCGTTTTACGAATACCATTCCATCCTGATGGAACCTTGGGACGGGCCTGCCGCGCTGCTGTTCAGTGACGGACGGTTTGCCGGAGGAATGTTGGACCGCAACGGCCTGCGCCCTGCCCGTTACCTCATTACCAATAATGACATGATGGTAGTGGCCAGTGAAGTAGGCGTGATGGATTTCGAACCGGGAGAGATTAAAGAGAAAGGGCGTCTGCAACCGGGCAAAATACTGATGATTGATACCGAACAGGGTAAAATATATTATGACGGTGAACTGAAAGAACAACTGGCGTCGGCCCGCCCCTATCGCGCATGGCTGTCTGCCAACCGCATCGAGCTCGATACCTTAAAAAGCGGACGCAAGATAGACAACCGGATAGACGGCTATGACCGTATGCTGCGTACTTTCGGCTTCTCGCGCGAGGATATAGAACGCACCCTCATGCCGATGTGCAACACAGGGGCCGAGCCCATCGCCTCTATGGGTAACGACACGCCGCTGGCCGTCCTTTCGGACAGGCCGCAGTTGCTGTTCAACTATTTCCGGCAACAGTTTGCCCAAGTGACCAATCCCGCCATCGACCCTATCCGTGAAGAGTTAGTCATGTCGCTCACCGAGTACATCGGGGCCGTGGGAATGAATATACTGGTGCCCAGCGAAAGCCATTGCAAAATGGTACGCCTGCCCCATCCCGTGCTGAACAACACCCAACTGGACATCCTCTGCAACATCCGGTATAAAGGATTCAATACCGTGAAACTCCCTATCGTATTCGAGGTGAGCAAGGGAAAAGCCGGATTGCAAGAGGCCCTGAACGACCTGTGCAAAAAAGCCGAGCAATCCGTTACGGACGGAGTGAACTATATCATTCTGAGCGACCGTTTTGTGGACGACACCCATGCCGCCATCCCGTCGCTACTGGCAGTTAGCGCTGTCCATCATCACCTCATCTCCGTTCAGAAACGCGTGCAAACCGCATTGATTGTAGAAAGTGGCGAGATTCGCGAGGTGATGCACGCCGCCCTGTTGCTGGGATATGGCGCCAGTGCCATCAATCCCTACATGGCCTTCGCCGTACTGGATGAACTGGTGAGGAAAGGCGATGTGCAGATGAATTACGAAACGGCCGAGAAGAATTATATCAAGGCCATCCGCAAGGGCTTGTTCAAGATTATGAGCAAGATGGGCATTTCGACTATCCGTTCCTACCGGGGCGCAAAGATTTTTGAAGCCGTAGGGGTCAGCGAGGAATTGTTGAGAAGCTATTTCGGCACACAGACATCCAGCATCGGAGGCATCCGTCTGGAAGAAGTCGCCAGAGACGCCATCGCCCTGCACGATGCCGGATTCGCTGCAAAAGAAGTGAGCGACATTTTACCGCACAACGGACTGTTCTCTTTCCGCAAAGACGGAGAACGGCACGCTTGGAATCCGGAAACCATCTCCACCCTGCAACTGGCCACCCGGCTGGGTAGCTATAAGAAGTTCAAGGAATTCACCTCCATGGTAGATGGAAAAGAGTCACCCCTCTTCCTGCGCGACTTCTTCGGGCACAAACGAAACCCTATCGATATTGAAAAGGTGGAGCCGGTAGAAAACATCGTGAAACATTTCGTGACAGGAGCCATGTCCTTCGGCGCTATCAGCAAGGAGGCACATGAGGCGCTGGCACTGGCCATGAACAAACTGGGCGCACGCAGCAATACGGGTGAAGGAGGTGAGGACAGCGACCGCATTACCGGCACCTACCAGGGTATCTCACTTTGCAGCAAGACCAAGCAGATAGCATCGGGACGCTTCGGAGTCACCGCCGAATACCTGGTCCATGCCGAAGAGATCCAGATAAAGGTGGCCCAAGGCGCCAAGCCGGGAGAAGGAGGACAACTGCCGGGATTCAAGGTAGACGAGGTGATTGCCAAAACCCGCCACTCCATTCCGGGCATCTCGCTCATTTCCCCTCCACCCCACCATGACATTTATTCCATCGAAGATTTGGCCCAGTTGATATTCGACCTGAAAAACGTAAACCCACAGGCACGAATCAGTGTGAAACTGGTAGCCGAAAGCGGCGTGGGAACCATTGCCGCCGGAGTGGCCAAAGCGAAAGCCGACTTGATTGTCATTTCGGGAGCGGAAGGAGGAACCGGCGCGTCGCCTGCATCGAGTATGCGGTATGCAGGTATCTCGCCCGAAATAGGACTGAGCGAGACGCAACAGACCTTGGTGTTGAACGGACTCCGCGGACAAGTGAAACTGCAAGTGGACGGACAGTTGAAAACCGGACGGGATATTATCAACATGGCCTTGCTGGGTGCGGAAGAATTCGGTTTCGGTACCACCGCATTGATTGTACTGGGATGCGTCATGATGCGCAAGTGCCACACCAACACCTGTCCCGTAGGCGTGGCCACCCAAGACCCCGAACTCCGCAAACATTTCCGCGGACACTATGAATATGTAGTGAATTATTTCACTTTCTTAGCACAGGAAGTACGCGAATATTTGGCCGAAATGGGATTCACCCGGTTGGAGGATATCATTGGACGGACAGACCTGATTGAAATACAACAAGCGCCAAGTGAGAAGAAATCCTCACTATTGGATTTCAGCAGACTGCTACACCGGGTGGACAACGGAGCTGCCATACACCATGTCATGGAACAGAAGCACGACATTGCCCATGTGAAGGATGTGACCATACTGGCCGCCGCCAGGGATGCCATAGAAAACGGAAAAGAAATTTCCCTGGAATACACCATCGCCAATACGGACCGTTCGGTAGGCGCCATGCTGGCAGGGGCGGTTGCCAAGAAATACGGGCAGGCAGGACTTCCGGAACAGACCATCCACATCAAATTCAAAGGTTCGGCAGGCCAAAGTTTCGGTGCGTTCCTGACCCACGGCATCAGTTTCAAGCTGGAAGGCGAAGCGAATGACTATCTGGGAAAAGGACTGAGCGGCGGACGCATTGCGGTACTGCCCCCCGTGCGCAGCAATTTCGATGCGGAAAAGAATACCATCGCCGGAAACACCCTGCTGTATGGCGCTACTGACGGCGAGGTGTATATCAACGGACGGGTGGGCGAACGCTTCGCCGTCCGCAATTCCGGTGTGACGGCCGTGGTAGAGGGTGTAGGCGACCACTGTTGCGAATACATGACCGGAGGACGGGTCGTGGTACTGGGGGAAACCGGACGGAATTTCGCTGCCGGAATGAGTGGCGGCGTGGCTTACGTGTGGAACAAGAACCACAACTTCGATTATTTCTGCAACATGGAGATGGTGGAGCTCTCACTTATCGAGGAGGCATCTTACCGGAAGGAGCTGCATGAACTGATCCGTCAGCATTACCTCTATACCGGTTCCAAACTGGCACGAACAATGTTAGATGACTGGAATCACTATGTGGATGAATTTATCCAGATAGTACCTATCGAATATAAACGAGTATTGCAAGAAGAACAAATGCGCAAGCTACAGCAAAAAATAGCTGATGTACAAAGAGATTATTAATACATCACACAAATTATCAACAAAGAAATACAACAAAGATATGGGAAATCCAAAAGCATTTTTAACTATACCGCGTCAGGAAGCGGGCTACCGTCCCATCCACGACCGGATATCAGATTATAGCGAGGTAGAACAGACTCTGAACAGCCGTGACCGGAAACTTCAAGCCTCACGCTGCATGGACTGCGGCGTTCCCTTCTGCCACTGGGCTTGTCCGCTGGGCAACAAGCAGCCCGAATTTCAAGATGCCCTCTACAAAGGCAAATGGGAGGAAGCCTACAAGATATTGAACGAAACCAACGATTTTCCTGAGTTCACCGGCCGCATCTGCCCCGCCCTCTGCGAAAAGAGTTGCGTGCTGAAACTGAGCATGGACTCTCCCGTCACCATCCGCGAGAACGAAGCGGCCATTGCCGAAGCAGCCTTCCGCGAAGGTTACATCAAGCCCCGGAACATTGAACGCAACGGACGGAAAGTAGCCATTATCGGCGCCGGGCCCGCCGGACTGGCCGCCGCCAACCAGCTCAACGGAAAAGGGTACACAGTGACCGTCTTCGACAAGAATGAGGCTCCCGGCGGCCTGCTACGTTACGGCATCCCCAACTTCAAGCTGCACAAGCCCATCATCGACCGCCGTATCCGGGTGATGGAAGAAGAAGGCATCCACTTCAAAATGAACAACGATGTGGATGTGCGGCAACTCCCCGAAGGTTTTGACGCCTACTGCATCTGCACCGGAGCTCCGACCGCCCGTGACCTCCCTGTCCCCGGACGCGAACTGAAAGGCATCCACCCGGCACTGGACATGCTGGCGCAACAAAACCGTATCCTTGCCGGCATGACGTTCCCGAAAGAACAACTGGTTACTGCCAAAGGGAAAAAAGTACTGGTCATCGGCGGAGGGGATACCGGCAGCGACTGCATAGGGACCAGCAACCGGCAGGGTGCCCTAAGCGTCACCCAAATAGAAATCATGCCCCAGCCGCCCGTAGGACAGAATCCTGCCACTCCATGGCCCCAATTCCCCGTCGTACTGAAAACCACCTCTTCTCACGAAGAAGGGTGCAGCCGCCTATGGTCTCTCGCCACCCGTAAGTTTTTAGGCAAAAACGGTAAAGTGTGCGGTGTGGAAGTGGAACAGGTGGAATGGACTCCCGATCCCGACGGCGGCCGCCCTGTCATGAAGCCCACCGGAAAGGTGGAAGTGATTGAAGCCGACCTGGTTCTTCTGGCAATGGGCTTCTTAAAACCCGAACATCCCCAATTCACCGAAAACGTATTCGTAGCCGGCGATGCGGCAAGCGGAGCCAGCCTGGTGGTACGCGCCATTGCCAGCGGACGGAAAGCGGCAACGGACATAGACAGTTATCTCAATAAATAAATCAACAAATACAATTATGTGTGGAATCGTAGGAATATTCAAGATAAAGCAACAAACGCAAGAGTTGCGTCAGAAGGCATTGAAAATGTCACAAAAGCTCCGCCACCGCGGACCGGACTGGAACGGTATCTATGTAGGCGGCTCTACCATCCTGGCCCATGAACGCCTCTCCATCGTAGACCCTCAAAGCGGAGGGCAGCCCCTATACAGTCCCGACCGGAAACAAATCCTTGCCGTGAACGGAGAAATCTACAACCATCGGGATGTTCGTGCAAAGTACGCCGGAAAATATGATTTCCAAACCGGAAGCGACTGCGAAGTCATCCTTGCCCTTTACCGTGACAAAGGTATTCACTTCCTCGAAGACCTGAACGGCATCTTCGCCTTCGCCCTTTATGATGAGGAGAAAGACGATTTCCTCATTGCCCGCGACCCCATCGGAGTCATACCTTTATATATAGGTAAGGATAAGGACGGCAAAATATACTGCGCCAGCGAGTTGAAAGCCCTCGAAGGGTTCTGTGATGAATACGAACCCTTCCTTCCCGGCCATTACTATTGGGGAAAAGAAGGCAAGATGACCCGCTGGTACGTCCGCGACTGGTTTGAATACGAAGCCGTGAAAAACAACAATGCCTATTCCCAGGACATACACGACGGACTGGAAGAGGCCGTTAAACGCCAACTGATGAGTGATGTGCCCTACGGCGTACTTCTTTCCGGCGGTCTGGACAGTTCCGTCATCTCTGCCATTGCCAAGAAATATGCAGGCAAACGGGTAGAAACCGACAATAAAAAAGATGCCTGGTGGCCTCAGCTCCATTCCTTTGCTATCGGTCTGGAAGGTGCGCCCGACCTAATAAAAGCCCGCGAAGTGGCCCGCTTTATCGGAACCGTGCATCATGAAATCCACTATACCATCCAAGAAGGATTGGACGCTATTCGCGACGTCATTTACTACATCGAGACTTACGATGTCACCACCGTTCGCGCCTCTACCCCGATGTATTTGCTGGCACGCGTCATTAAAAGCATGGGAATCAAAATGGTGCTGAGTGGCGAAGGGGCTGATGAAGTGTTCGGCGGCTATCTCTATTTCCACAAAGCCCCTACAGCCCAAGCCTTTCATGAAGAAACCGTGCGTAAACTAGGCAAGCTCCACCTCTATGACTGCCTCCGTGCCAATAAATCCCTCGCAGCATGGGGAGTGGAAGGCCGAGTGCCTTTCCTGGACAAAGATTTTCTGGACATAGCCATGCGCCTCAATCCCGAGGCAAAGATGTGCCCCGGAAGCACCATTGAAAAGAAAATCGTCCGCAAAGCCTTTGCAGACATGTTGCCCGACAGTGTAGCATGGCGACAGAAAGAGCAGTTCAGCGACGGCGTGGGCTATAGTTGGATTGATACACTGAAAGCCCTTACCGCCGAAGCCGTCAGTGACGAGCAAATGGCGCACGCAACCGAACGGTTTCCTATCAATACGCCACAAAACAAGGAAGAATACTACTATCGCAGCATCTTCCAGGAGCACTTTCCCAGTGAAAGCGCAGCCCGCAGCGTGCCAAGCGTGCCCAGTGTGGCATGTTCTACAGCCGAAGCCCTTGCGTGGGACGCCGCCTTCAAGAACATGAACGAACCAAGCGGACGGGCCGTGAAGGGAGTGCACGAAGAAGCATATGATTCATAATATGGCAACGTGAGTCTGATTCCAACAATTTCATGCATATCTTTACCGCTTCTCTTACAGCATGTATTCAAAGAAGAGATGCTTTGCACCCCGAAATCTTGCGCGGCCTTGCCTTCGAAAAGAGGAAGGCTGCGCGGTGCTTTTGCCAACGTTTTCGAAATAGAGTGGAAAAAACAGCCCTTTCCATGCCGGGTATCAGAAAAAAATGGTGTAACTTTGTATAGCTATAAAAAAGAGAAGAAGAAAGATGGAAACAAAAAAAGCGCCTCAAATCCCTTACGGCATCTCGGACTTTGTGCGGATGCGGACTGAAAATTATTATTATGTGGACAAGACCATGTATTTGCCCCTGATTGAAGATACAGCCAGCTATATCTTTATGATACGTCCGCGCCGTTTCGGAAAAAGCCTTTTCCTAAGCATAATGAAAGCCTACTATGACATTTTGCAAAAAGACCGTTTCGAAAGTTATTCAGCGGACTATGAATAGGTAAGAATTCCACCGACCAGCGCAACCGTTTCCAGATGATTTATTTTGATTTCTCAAAGACAGGGGGTTCATTGGAAAGACTGGAAAAATGTTTTGAGACTTATTGCAATGTTGTCCTCTACGTGTTCATAAAGGATTACGCTTCTTTTTATTATGATAATTTTGAAGAAAAGTGCTGTATCTGGCTCAAGGAACCACGTTACATAAAGTCCTGATACAGTTCAAAGGATGGGAAGTGGTGAGAAGTGAAAAAGATACACATTAAAAACACAATTAACAGATAAAATAATGAAAACACCTTTTATTCCTAAATTGATTCTCCTTTTTATCCTATTTTTTCTTTATTCTGCTGGATATGCACAACAACGGGATTCAGTAACCATACGCGGACAAGTAACAGATTATAACGGACAACCCATTGACAGTTGTTCCATCTTTTGGCAGAGCCCTTCTTTTGATGACATTAAACAAGCCATCACTGACAAAAACGGATACTACACCACCCGTATTCCTAAAGGAAAGTATCAAAGTATGGGAGCTATCAATATGTCTACCTACCCACATACCGTAAAACCCGGACTAGCGGAAAAAGACCAACGTCTCGAATTTTGGGCATGGAATTTCATTGCCGATCGTGATACCACTCTCAACATTCGCTATCATCGTATGGAAGTCTATGGACTACGTATTTTCCACATCCCTGGAGGCATGCCCACCTATCAGATATATGTTCGACCCATGAGTCTGACCCGCACCCTGCAATGGCAAAAAGAAGAAAAATCCTCACTTGTACATGCACAGGATCTTAGCAAGATTGAGCAAACAGGTTTAAGCAAACAAGCCAAAGGCGTTTTGCTGGCACCATCGGCTGACAAACTAAAAGCTATCGTTTGGATAGATGGAGAAGAAGTACCTGTTCTGATGAAACAAGAGATAAAAGAGTACTTCAATGCTACTGAATACGGTAATGCCTATCTGCTGACCGTGGATATGCCCAAACACCAGAAAAATATTCTCCCCTACCGAATATTTAAAGTAGAGTTAACTGATTTAGAGAATGGTGACCGTGGAGAAGGGCTTTATTATATGGAAAAAGAGAACTATATAAAATAAAAAGAAGCGGTAGAATACCGCTTCTTGAGCCGAAACCGGGACTCGAACCCGGGACCTATTCATTACGAATGAATTGCTCTACCAACTGAGCCATATCGGCATTCCTTTCAAAGCAGTGCAAAGGTAATATTTTTTTATGTATTAAAGAAAAACCAAGATAACCATTTTTAGCGTTTTAACTTATTTTTAATTTATAAGTTTCTCTTTTAAATATATTCCCGTGATACTTGATTCACATTTTATGCAATCTTCGGGAGTTCCTTCAAAAATAAGTTTTCCACCTTTATTTCCTCCTTCTGGTCCTAAATCTATAATATTATCTGCACATTTAACGACATCCAAATTATGTTCAATTACAATCACTGAGTGCCCATGTTGTATAAGGGCATCAAAAGCTTTTAGTAATTTTTTTATATCAAGAAGATGAAGACCTGTTGTAGGTTCATCAAAAATAAATAAAGTTTGTTCACATTTTTCTTGGCTAAGAAAATATGCTAATTTTACACGTTGATTTTCTCCACCTGATAGGGTTGAGGAACTTTGTCCTAATTTTATATATCCAAGACCGACATCGTCTAAAGGCTTTAATTTGTTTGCTATATTAACTTTATTATTCTTTGTAAAGAAATCTATAGCCTCTGTAACTGTCATATTTAAGATGTCGAAGATATTTTTGCCAGCAAACTTTACATCTAAAACATCTGATTTAAATCTTTTACCATGGCAACTGTCACATACTATCTCCAAATCTGCCATAAATTGCATTTCTACAGTAATTATTCCTGTGCCTTTGCATGTTTCACATCTTCCACCTTCAGCATTAAATGAGAAATATTGTGCTGTGAATCCCATTTGTTTTGCCAAAGGTTGTTCCGCAAAAAGTTGTCTTATATCATCAAAAGCTTTAACATAAGTAACAGGATTTGAGCGAGAACTCTTCCCAATAGGATTTTGATTAACCATTTCCACATGTTTTATTTCAGTCCAATCTCCATCTAAAGAAGCAAATTCTCCTGGAGTATCTGCTACTTCATCTAATCTTCGTTTTAAGGCAGGGTAGAGTATACCCCTAATTAATGAAGATTTACCCGAGCCACTCACTCCTGTAATGACATTTAAAATGTTTAAAGGAATGTCTACATCAATCCCCTTTAGATTATTCATTCTAGCTCCCCTGATTATTATTTTTTTATTCCAAGAACGACGTGTTTTTGGGATTTCTATTTTATCCGTATTAAATAAAAATTTCAGTGTATGACTATTTGAATAATTCTCTAGATCGCTATTTCTTAAATTTGCCGGGTTTCCACTGAAAACAATTTCTCCGCCATTAGCACCTGCATCGGGTCCAAGATCAATCAGATAATCAGCAGCTTTTATAATATCTTCGTCATGTTCTACGACAATTACAGTATTACCTAGTGATTGTAATTCTTTTAAGACATGAATAAGCTTATATGTGTCTTTACTATGAAGACCAATACTAGGTTCGTCTAATATATATAGCGATCCCACCAAGCTACTTCCAAGAGCTGTTGTTAAATTAATACGTTGGCTTTCACCACCACTCAAACTATTAGACGCCCTGTTTAATGTTAGATATCCTAATCCTACATCTAACAAAAATTGTAGTCTGTTATTAATTTCAGCTAAAAGTCGCTTACTGATTTTTTTCTCTGTTTCATTTAGTTCTAAATTGTCAAGCCATTTTTTAAGGTTGTCAATGGACATTTCTACTAAATTATTGATACTTTTATCACCAATCTTAACATAATGTGCTTCCTTTCTCAATCTAGTACCTTTACATTCAGGACATATTGTTCTCCCTCTATATCTACTCATCATAACACGATATTGGATCTTATACTGATTCTCCTTTACCATTTGGAAGAAAGAATCAATACAGATTTTTTCTTCTGTATTTTTATTTTTTTGTGACGGTAAGCCATGCCATAACCAATCTTTGTGATTTTGTGACAGATTATAGTATGGTTCAAAAATAGGGAAGTTGTCTTTTGCAGCAAGATAACAAAATTCATCTTTCCATTTTGCCATTTTTTCTCCATGCCAACATTGTACGCATCCGTCATACGCACTTAGCGAGGGATTTGGAATAACTAGTTTTTCGTCAATTCCTATGACATTACCGAAACCTTCACAAACAGGGCAGGCTCCAAATGGGGTGTTAAATGAGAACATATTATCATTAGGTTCTTCAAAACGTATTCCATCTGCTTCAAACTTATCAGAGAAATCATAAGAAATATATGATGGGATAAATACGAGTCTACATGCTCCGTTTCCTTCAAAAAAAGCAGTTTCTAATGAATCGTAGATTCTCGATAACGTATCAGAATCGTCACTTACAGATAGTCTGTCAATTAATAAAAATGATTCGTCTTGTGATATTTCTATATTTGACTCTAAAATATCTTCAATTCTGTAAAATTCGTGATTATGATAAATACGTGAGAAGCCCTGCTGAAGATATATCTGAAGTTGCCTCCTTAGTGTATATTGTTCATTTATATGCAATTGTGATAATATTACAAATTTTGTACCTTTTGAAAAGGACATTATACAATTTACTACATCTTTTAATGAATGTTTTTTTACCTCTTTGCCCGTTATAGGCGAATAGGTATGCCCAATCCTTGCATAAAGCATTCTTAAATAATCGTATATTTCAGTGCTGGTACCTACTGTAGAACGCGGATTACGCGTATTAACTTTCTGTTCAACGGCTATTGCTGGAGGCAAATTGTTAATATAATCAAAGTCTGGTTTATTCATTCTGCCTAGAAATTGCCTTGCATATGACGAAAGACTTTCTACATAGCGCCTTTGACCTTCTGCATATAGTGTATCAAAGGCTAATGATGATTTGCCAGAACCCGAAACACCTGTTATAACAATAAACTTGTTATGAGGAATTTTTAATGAAATATTCTTTAAATTATTTACTCGTATATTTTTTAATTCAATATAATTAGTCATAGATTTATCATTTTATATTTATCATAATGCCGATTAGCGTAATTTATCTTACTTTTAAATAATCACCAACTTTTATGCTATAATCTGGCGACAATTTATTCATCTTATAAAGACTAGAAAGTTTAATACCATAATATTGCGCTATAGAATACATACTTTCACCGGCTTTAATTCTATGCGGTCGGTTTTTATATATTTTTTCGGCTTTATTTTGTTTCTTTTTCAAGTAAATGATTTCTCCTGGTATTAATCTGTCATTTTTATCTCTTTCGTTGTATTTTGCCAATTTCTTATATGAAATACCAACTTCCTTTGAAATGGATCTGAATGTATCACCCTGCCTTGCTTTAAGATAATAGTTTTTATTATAAATATGTATAGGATGCAATTTTGTATCTGGTGAAATGTCTTTCACTTCAGCCATCTCGACCATGAACTTATCATACTTTTTAGCATGATCGTATTTATGTAGCTTATACAATTCGATAATTCCAATAAGTTTTTTTGCATAGTTTGGGTTCGTAGCATATCCACACTTTTTTAATCCATGTGCCCAACCTTTATAGTCAGTTTTTTTAAGTGAAAATAGTTTTTTATATCTTGGCTGGCGTGCCAAAAATTTGCTATGATCCTCATAACTTTCGTATGCGTCACGATACGCTCTAAAACATTCCTGTTTTTCATCATCATCATGGTATGTTGTTGCTCCGAGCCAATCATGACATTTTATACCGAAATGATTATTCCCTTTTCTTGTAAGCTCACTCATTCCAGCCCCACTCTCAAGTAATCCTTGTGCAAGAGTAATACTTGCAGGAATATTATATTTCAGCATCTCTGAAATAGCCAGATCTTTATATTTATCAATATAAGCTTGATACCTAGAGTTCCACCTCATTTGAGCATTAAGCACAACACTTGTCAATGTACATAAAAAAAGTATCAAAAATCTCCCCATCCTTAATATCTTGTTATGAATTTATATAGGTTCAAATTAATGCAAATTTAAGCCATTTATATATCTTTTCAAAATTTTATTAGATAAAATTCTATAATACATTTATCTTAAAGACAAAATAAAATTTATAATTCTAAAATATATTGATGTATGTAATCAATTTAGATTTTCTACTATAATATACGCTAATATATTATATATTTGTTTATCGACCTTTAAACTCATGTGGGATATGCCCTCTTGCACCAGGACCTATTGACATGCCTTCTGGTCTGATTCTTCTTTTGGGGTCATCGCCTTGTTTTCCTCCAAATACGTTCATACGATAAACAACATGTAACATTGCATAACTATTTATACTATTATATTTTGTATCGCTTTTTTGTACAGCAGTTATTACTCGGCTGAAATTGCTTTGATTATGTAAGATGTCATAAAATTGTAGAGAAATAGTCAATGGCTTTCCTTTAAGAAATCCTTGACTAATTTGAGCATTCCAAATTAATTCATTTGTATTCATGGAATTGTCATTAAATCCTCTGCGACTATTTTCATGTAAATCGGTAGATAGACTAGTTCCCCAAGGTAAATATATATTTAATGAACCTCCGTATGAAAACTGCCATGTATCAAGATTACTTTCACTTTGTAATAAATTCCGTGAATGAGTATAGTTTAATGAACCATCTAGCATAACTTCAAGCCAATCATTGCGATAACTAGTGCGCAGTTGTTCATTAATTTGTGATGTGCGAGTTATATTTTTTTGTGAATTAGAATTATTATCTAAAGCAAGATATCCAACATAATTATTATAGGATATATTAGTAAATGTATTAATATTCCATTTCCCAATAGAATCGATTGCAGTGTTAAACATGAATGCTCCTGAAATGTTCCAATTTCCATTTATATTTTCTGGTCGCGTTATGCGTCCTCCGGTTTTCTCGTCATAAGTAACCATATTACTAATACTATTACGTGTATTTTGGTAATTAATGTACGTCATTATAGCTCGTTGATGATTCTGTAAATATGTATTATAAAATAATCTTAGTGAATTGGTGAACGATGGTTTAAGACCAGGATTTCCTTTTGTGACATTTAATGGGTCACTATCGTCTGTAATATCCATAAGGTCTGTCATATTAGGTTGCGTTGTTGTACCCCTATAATTTATTCTCAAATTACTCAACTTTGAGAAACGATATCTGAAATCTAATGTTGGACTGACATTAACAACGTTTCTTATTGTATCTGTATATATGCCTTGGTATTTCTGAATGAAATGTGTAGTTTGTGGCTGTGCCATGAATCCAATATTCAAATTGTATTTTTGTCTAATAACTCTCAGCATTATTTGCAAATCATGAATGTAGTTCTTATATTCTGAATACCTACTTAAATCTGGATCCAGATAGCTGTCAAGTGGATTCTCTAACAGTCTTAGATAATTATTCCATCCTCTATATTCATTAATAACATTATCAAAGAAATTCTCACCTAAATTACTGAAATCAAAAGTTTCCCTATCACTTTTGTTATAGTTATAAGTAAATTTATAGCTAAATTGCAAAAACATGGTCTTAAATATTGGTTCACTATAAGTTGCTTGAATATTATAGCTAAGTGATTTTGTTGGAGTTAAATTATATCTATTTGTTTGGTATACCGAATCAACTCCTGAACTATTTTTTATCTGATATAAATGTACATTTGATGTACTTAAACTTTTGCTTTTATTATCATTATAAGTAACGTTAGTACGCAATGTTACATTTCGACCTTTTGAATTTAGTTTTCTGTTAATTTGCAACATTACACCTAAACTTTTATTTTCAGAGTATGTTATAGAATTGTTCTTCCTTGTATTCACCATTAAACTATCTTCTGCCATTTGTAATATTGACTCAGGAGACAACGGATTAGTAACATATAAATATGGATCATCATTATATGAGGCACTTGTTGATGATGATAATCCATCACTTGTTGAATACTTAATAGTAGGACGAAACATAATATTGGTCATTGTATCTGGCTTCCATTCCATTCTCAAACGAGCATCCCAACTATTACTTCGAGTATAATTTTGATTAAAGCTATTTGAAAAAGAGCCGATGTTACTTACGAAATTTTCAGTTGATTGCTCTGTTCTGACGTCACCATTAGAATGATTCCATCTAATACTACCATCTAAAATGAATATCTTGTTACGATTATAGTTAAAATTTGCACCCATCATTTTTGAGGAATTCAGCCCTTTGAGTCCACCTCCAAAATGTCCGCCTCCACCTCCTCCAGGGAAGCCTTTATCATTAGTATTATTGGCATTTCCCATAAGCATCACTCTTGATTTATCCTTAAATAGGGCCCCCATCAATCTTTCGGCATATCTATTATGCGTTCCTATTGATGCATCTGCATTTCCTATTATTCCTTTATTCATTCCTTTCTTTATTCCAAAGTCTAATACAGTTTGTTCTTCACCGTCATCTATGCCAGTGACTTTAGCCAAATCGCTTTTCTCGTCATAGGTTTTAATCTTGTCTATAATAGATGTTGGTAAATTTTTTAATGCAGTTTTAGTATCTCCGGTCATAAACTCTTTACCGTCAACAAGTATTTTTTTTACTTCTTTACCGTTTACTGTAATTTTTCCGTCATCGTCAATCTGAGCGCCTGGTAATTTTTTTATCAATTCTTCTACAACAGAACCTTCAGGAGTTCTATATGCAGAAGCATTGTAGACAAAAGTATCTTCTTGAACTGTCACAGGCGGCGCTTGACCTATGACAGTTGCTCCCTTTAACATAATTGCATCAGCAGAAAAGGTAATATCACCTAATGCTATATTTTTCTCAGTTGAAACATTTAGTGTTTTTGTCAATGGTATATATCCTACACATGTAAATTTTAGAATATAATTTCCTCTTTTAGGTGCAGTTAACTTAAATTTACCATTTTCATCACTTAAAACACCAGAGATATAGGTGCTATCCTGTGTCAACATTTGTACCGTAACCATCATCACGCCTTCCTTTGTATCGCGGTCTATAATCTTTCCTGTTATAGTGTTAATTTGAGAAAAAACATCTATTGATGAAATTATCAATAGGCATAGTAGAATTATCTTCTTTTTCATTTTTACCTTATATTTTATTGTCTTAGACGTTAAATATAATTATTGGTTTAATCAACAATATATTAAAAGTTGAATAAAAATTTTCATTTAGAATAAATTTGACTAACTTTGCAACACATATAATGTCTTTATGATTATGAAACAGAGTATTATAATATCTAAATGCTTAAATGCTGAACTTGATTTTCATATTAAATCTTTCAATCCCGATAAAGTTTTTATAATCGTTGATAATATTACGGAGAAATTTTGTTTGCCAAGAATTAGTGATATCCCATCACTTAAGAATGCCGGTATTATCTCAATATGTTCTACAGACAATAGTAAAAACATAAACTCGCTTACTCACGTATGGAGATCTTTAAGCGAACAAAAAGCTACACGATATTCTCTAATTATCAATTTAGGTGGCGGTATGGTAACAGATCTTGGTGGATTTGCAGCCTCGACATTTAAACGGGGCCTCAAATTTATTAACATACCTACTACCCTATTGGCTATGGTTGATGCTTCCGTTGGTGGTAAAACTGGAATAAATTTTAACGGATTAAAAAATGAAATAGGGGTTTTTAATAATTCTGATATAGTAATTATTGACACAAATTTTTTAAAAACGCTTGATTCCGAAAATATTTGTTCTGGATATGCAGAAATGATAAAACATAGTTTAATTAGTAATGAAGATATCTGGAGTAAATTGCTTACATTTGATATTTTAGCGCCAAATCTTAATGATTTATCATATCTTCTTGAGGATAGCATAAAAATTAAAGAAGAAATTGTTAAGAATGATCCATATGAAACCGGTATGCGAAAAGCGCTTAATTTCGGGCACACGATAGGTCATGCATTTGAATCACTTTCAATGATAAAACAATCTCCGATATTGCATGGCTATGCTGTTGCCTATGGTATGATTTGTGAACTTTATCTTTGTACAATTAAGGTGGGATTCCCGATTGAAAAGATGCGTCAGACGGTTAGTTACATAAAACATATTTATGGAATTTATGATTTTAGTTGTGACGATTACGAAGTCTTATACGAACTCATGAAACATGATAAAAAAAATACAGCTAATACTATTAATTTTACATTGTTAGAAAATATTGGAAAAGTAAAAATTAATTTCACAGCATCAAAGGAAGACATATTTGAATCATTTGATTTTATAAGAGAAGGCCTATAAACAAATTGTTAGCAAATTCTCTATCCTGATGTATCAAAGACATAAAACAATAGGCCTTTACTCAAATGTGAGTAAAGGCCTATTGTTTTATGTCTTAAGAATCTTTACGCCACCATATTCGTATTACCTTTCTATAAATTGCGATGAAATTCATTATAGAAACAAATGTAAATAAAATAAATCCTAATATCACAGAAGGTAATATATTTCCTTCATCGATTTGCGGAAATAATAACCCAATTACTCCCATATAATAATTGCGGATAAATGAAATCATTAACAGTGCAACAATAAGTACTATTGCATTTAAGCCTAAGGTAAGTAATTCATAAGGCATCGCGACACGTATGGGACTATATCCGATGAGTAATAAATTTTCTAGTTTAGAAGTATTTTTTTGTACTAACAAATAAATACTTAACATCAGAATATAGAAACTCAATATGCTTATCACAATACCAACAGCCATTACAATCATTACAATCATTCTTAGAAAATATGTCGTTTTTTCACTTTGAAGTTTATCGCTGTCAACTTCATATCCTTTATCATCAAGATATTTAGTTATATTTTCATCTGCAGGATTAGATACTTCAATGATTAAGCGGGTTGGATTTGACTTTTCCGCAGGAGAATAATACTTATTACTCCAATCCATAAACTTTTGTGGAACCAGTATAGTGTTTAGACGATTTGAAAAACCTATTACCTTACCTTTATATTCATCTTGGTGGCCATTTCCATGAATGTAGATACGGAAATCAATCATTCCAATAAGTCCATCGCTTATTTTAGGAAGTGAACGCGATTGGGCAAATCCGAAATTGTACATATTGATATATGTACGAGGAAGAATAATTGGCACTTCCCTACTACCTTCATCATATTTCCAATCTTTTAATGACACATCAACAAACTCATCTGGTACACTTTCAAAAAATAATTCTGAACTGAGTATAGATTGTCCATTGATGCCCATGTGTGCATCAACCTTATATTCTGTAGATGTAAAATTACCTATTTTTTTTATGAATTTTTGTGAGGATATGTCATCAATCTCAGCATTATTAAAAGAATTATCTCTTCCTGAAATAGTACTTGCGGTCCCTATTCTTTTACTTACAATCAGATAATCTGCTTTCATAAAGCTATCTTGCGATGTGAATACAGGTAAAACATCACAATAAAACTGATAACCTAAAAGAACTATAAGCATTCCAAATAAATTTGCGAAAGCAAATCCTGTAAATTGAGGTACACTTATATGTTGTCGCAATAATTTCCAAACCAAATTCATAACTTAAAAACTTTATTGTAATTTAAATTCATATGTTTGCCAATGCTTGTAACTATAACCCCTGCTCCTTGAGCTTTTGCCTCAGTCATCATAATGTCGCCCATAATTTTTGAATTATTATCATCTAGATGACTTATTGGTTCATCTACTAGTATAAAATCAAAAGGCTGAACTAGAGCTCTTATCATAGCTACGCGTTGTTGCTGTCCAAACGACATATGACATATCTTCGAATTTACTTTATCTCCTATACCTAGAATTTCGAACCACTCAAGTATTTGTTGCTTATTTTTGAAATTTGTAAGTTTATTCTTTATCTCTACATTCTCAAACGCAGTTAATTCAGGAAATAAACGAAGTTCTTGAAAAAGATAACTAATATGAAGTTTGCGTATGTCTATCCATTCAGATATTTTCATCTCTCTAACAAATTTATTATCGAACTTGATGTTACCGCTGTAATCCCGTCTGTATCCTAGAATATAACTACAAAATGTACTTTTACCTTTTCCACTATCAGCCTCAATAAGATAAAGCTGTTCCTTATTAAATGCAACATCACTATTCCATACATCAGAATTAAGGGTGTTGCTATGTGAAAACACATCAGGTATAACCGAATTAAATATTATTTCTTTCATGTTTTTTACATACTGAATATAACCGTTCTTATATTTCCTAGTAATGGCTTTATTGATGTCATAACAGAAGCTTTATCCGTACCATCCCCCAATATCGTTTCTAAATTCAGTATTAAACACAAGCGCTTTCCTCTTATTTTATTTTGTACATATTCAGGAATGGCATTTTGTGATTTTGATATTGATTCAAGCGCATATTTAGGACTTCCACCTGAATAAAATTGCATATCATCTGAAACACCAAAATAATAATTGAAAGTTCCATTTGTATAATAATATGAGTTTTTATTCCAATCAATAATTTTACACCCAGCCAAACATGACTCTCTCCAATATCCTATATCTTTAAGAAATGCATTATTAGAAAGTTGGGCGCTCATCTGGGGTATATTTCCTCCTTCATTAAAAGAATGTATAATAATAGACATATCGCCATTGATACTTTTTATTATATTATCCATATCAATAGCAGTATTCATTCCTGCTAATAACGCTTGAATAGAATTATTAGAATGAAGCAATTTAAGAAATTCTTTTCCATCAACATTCAAGAATATACCTAAAGAGGCATTAATAGGCATACTTGCAGAATAGGTGCCTCGAATTGGCCTAAATGTCTTTTTATTTTCTTTTATAGCATTATTTATATGTTCATTCAAGGAATACGTTTCACCTTTTATGTTTACGCATCCATCTTCACCTTTAACAAATTCAGCTGCAATCATTATTTGTGATGCATCAGCGTCTTTTGGTGCCCCAATAGTGAAAGGGGCGACAAACTTTTCTGGCAATGCGGCAGCTTGAGCTACCATGGATACGGAACTTTCTAGACTGTCTAGTTTTTGAAACATTGGTGAGCCTTTTATACTCTTGCTGTCATCCTGTTCTAGAAATTTTATCATTTGTCGCTGCATATCTGCCTGTTGAATAGGCAAAATAGGTCCCATTACCAATAGTGCATCTGATGAAAACCCTAAAATCCATGTATCTTTTACAGATGTAAATTTAAAACCTTTACGTGTTGTTAAGTTCTTACAATATCCAGCTTTTTCTAATTTTTTAATCCAATTACTTATATTATCTTCGTCATCAACCTTAGCTACAAGCCCTATATTACCATCAACAGTTTCAAATACATATGCTTTAGTAGAGAAATCCAAACCGCTAGCATCTGCATCTTTAAGTTTTAGTACATCTTTAAGGTAATCTAATTGCTTATCATCTGATGTATTATATAGTTCTTGTAAGTCTACTGAAATAACCGCGGTACTATTTTTAGGTATGACATTCAGATAATCATCAGATGAACACGATGATAAAATAAGCATGCAAAATAGTAATTCACCCCAAAATATCAATGGATTTATTATATTTTTTTTCATCTTTATAAAGATTACTAATACCTTTAATATTTATGTTATTTCCTTAAAACTAATTGAGTCATTAATGTTGCCGATAAAGCTGCTGTTTCTGTACGCAAGCGGCTTTTACCTAATGAGATTGACTCATAACCATTTTTAATTGCAAGTTTAACCTCGTCTATTGAGAAATCTCCTTCTGGACCGATCAATACAGTGATGTTTGTTGCTTCATTTGTATGAATTAAAGGAGATATCTCTGAGAAAAAATCTTTTTTATTTATTTCTTCATAGCAATGAGCAATATATTTTTTCCCTTCACGAGGCGTTGATACAAATTCTTTGAAAGAAGTCATTGCATTAAGCTTCGGTTTCCAAGGCTTTCTACTTTGCTTAACGGCAGCAACTACTATTTTATCTAGCCTGACAGTACGCATAACTTTTCGTTCTGAGTACTTACAATTCAAGAATGTTATCTCATCAATGCCAACTTCAGTTGCCTTTTCGCAGAACCATTCTACCCTATCCATCATTTTTGTTGGTGCCATTGCGATATTTATATGTCCTCTCCAAGTTTTTTCTTGTGGCAGACATTCTTTAATTTCATACATACATCGTTTTGTCGCTGCAATAGTAACAACAGCCCGATAGAATGTTCCTTCACCATCCATCAGAAACATTTCATCGCCACTTTTAAGACGCAGAACACGTAATGCATGTAAAGCTTCGTCCATTGGAAGTTCTGTTAAATTGGCAGCTTCTGGAACATAAAAAAATCTAACCTCTTTCATCTATTTCACTTAAATTATTGGCCTTATTACTATTTCTTTCACGTCTTTTCTTTTCGTCCCGCAAATGCGAGGCCAGTTCGTAATTTTCTTCCAGAATTGCTTTTTCTAATGCAGCTTGCAGCATTTTATCGCTAATAGTATTTACAGGTAATGATACTCCTCTTGAGTTCTCACTATACGCAACAGATTGACGTGCCAAGAGCACAGAGTCGATGTATATAGGTATTTTTCCTACATATGAAAGTAATACCGCATCCGAAGCTCTGATAATCTCAGCCTTTTTAGTTTTTTTGTCATAAAGAGTAGTCCTATATTGCCCTTCGACTAAATCATCAATTAGGAGTTCATATCCTGAATCAGAATTAATCCCTTGCATTCTGCATAAGACTTCAGGTAACATTATATTTACAATAGGTATCTCCTTTGTCCGCAATTCTAATTGTACAGCCATTGCTTTATCGCAAACTATTGATATTTGGCGCATATTATTTTCATCTGTCAAAATCAATAGTCCCATGTCTTCAGTCCCTACAATTTCAGAAACTCCTTTGAAAATTAATCTTTCTTTTGTTGCCATAAAATGATAAAGAAAAATTATATTTAAGATTTTTTTGTTTCAGATTTAAAAAATAGAACAAATAACAAGGCAACCAATAATGCATATCCAGCAAAAATAAGCCATGTTGACCGCCAGTCACCAAGTAAATACATCCCTTCCCATTTGCAGAAATGATCAACAACAGCCCCCGCGGCTAAAGTTCCAACAGATGCACCTATTCCATTTGTCATTAACATAAAGAGACCTTGTGCTGATGCTTGAATAGAAGGATCTGTCTCTTTTTCTACAAACAATGCACCGGATACATTAAAGAAATCAAATGCCACTCCATATACCAGCATCGAAAGAATAAACATCCATAAACCATCTCCTGGGTTTCCTAAACCAAAAAGTCCAAATCGTAATACCCAAGCTATCATTGCCATAAGCATGACAATTTTAATACCAAAACGTTTTAAGAAAAATGGTATTAACAATATACAAAATGCTTCTGACATTTGAGATAAAGAAGTTAATAAGGTCGCATTATTTGCCCCAAATGTATGTGAGTATTCTGCGTTACCGCTAAAACTTGTTATGAATGGCGTTGCATATCCATTCGTTACTTGTAATGACATACCGAGCAGCATTGAAAAAATAAAGAATAATGCCATACGTTTTTGTCCAAATAACTTGAACGCGTTTAGTCCAAGTGATTCATATAATGACATGCTTTTACCTTTTTCTGCTATGGCGCATTGTGGTAATGTAATGGCATACAGTGCAAGTACTAATCCTAAAACGCCAGAAACAAAAAACTGCATAAAGCTATATTGGAATCTGCTCTCAGAAGTTACACTAAAGAAAAATCCATCTTCTGCAGTGTAGGCTGCACAGTTAACGAACCACATTGCTGCAATAAATCCAACTGTGCCTAAAACTCGTATTGGAGGAAAATCTTTAATCGTATCATATCCATTTCTTTTCAATGTAGCAAATGCCACTGTGTTCGATAATGCAAGTGTAGGCATATAAAATGCAACACTTAATGTATATAATGCGATAAAAATACCTTTTTCTTGTATTTGATTTCCAAGGCCGGTATTGTATCCTATCCACCAACACCCAAGCATAAATATAGCTGCAAGAAAATGGCATATACCCAATAATCTTTGTGGCTGGATCAGTTTATCCGCAATTATACCAATTATTGTTGGCATAAAAATAGATACAATTCCCTGAATTGAATAGAACCATGGTATTAAATCTCCAAGCCCCGCAGAGCCTAAATAGTTACTCATACAAGTAAGATATGCTCCCCAAACAGCAAATTCAAGGAAGTTCATTATTGCTAAACGAGTTTTTAAATTCATATATTTAAGATTTAAAATACCATAAATTAATCTTTGCGGAAATAAGGATAACTTAACTTATGTATGATATCTTTAAACCGCTCAATAATGCAAAGATAGCGTAAAAAAAAGTATAATCAAAATAAATAACAAATTTTATATGATTGACTATATTACGCTGATATATTTATTTTTTTCCGTGAAGATTCTGTAGGATGCTGTTCATTTCGTCAAACTGTCGTCCCATATTTAATTTTAAATATATGTTATAAAGAGATGGAGCCCATTTGTCTTTTTCGTTAGGGCACATCTCTCTATATTTTTCCATATATGGTAATGATTTCTTATAATAATCTATAATCTGTGTTCTATTTTTACGCTTTGAGATTGTTGTTTTTTCTAAATCAATTGCCAGATTCAGATATGATACACCTGCATTATAATAAACATCGGGAAATGAGTTATTTTTCTTTAGAATAGTGTCGCAAACAGTAACACACTCTTGATAACTGCCCATGTTTAATAGTATATTACTTTTTGCAAATAAAAACAACACATTATCTTTATCAGAAATCAATGCTGTATCAACAATCGCCATAGCCTTGTCTAGTTGGTTCTTGCCATTGTAATAATCCATTAATCTTAAAAAAAAGAATTTAGATTTTTTATTTTCTTTAAATCCAAGATTTAATGTTTCGATATACTTTGCTGTATCTCCTTTGATCAAATATATATCCGAGAGATATTGTAAAGCTCTTCTGCGATAATTCCTGTTCGACAAAGCAAGCTCATGATATTTCAGAGCGCTATCAGGTCTATTTAATTTATATCCTGAAACTACGGTCCAAAATGCGGCAGATGATGCTAATTGATCATCATTAATGTATTTATTGGCTTCAAATAAAGGCTGTTGTGCACAATCAAGGTATGAATCCATCAATTTATAAGCAGACTCATAATTCTTCTTGTTTATAAAGAATAATCCACCATTATATAAATTACGTCTGTATTTATCAAGATACTCAGCATTTTTCTTACGATACTTCGGTTTAATTCTGCCTTTCTTATCAGGCAGTGCATCTATACTGTCTAGACTTTCATACGCTATAAACATTTTATGTGCTGTATTAAAGAAAGCAACCGTATCATAGCCTTCTTTTAAATATAATTTTTCGTTTGCTACTTCATACTGAGCGCTTACAGCATTGGCAAGCGTTTCGTAAATTTTTATATTTTGTCTATTCACAGAATCTTTAAGCAAATTGCGCATTGATGTTTCAGCCTGCTCAAGATTACTTCGACTTTTTATATCAGAACGTGCCTGACTAATTTCCTTCTTTTGAGCAGAAGTCGTAATAGAAAGTATTATTGTAACAAATAGAAAAAAATGACGCATTTATATATCTTTTAAAGATGGAGACCGATATTGTGGCCAACACCGGTCTCCATTAATTAATAATTTGTATGTATTTATTTTGTCAAAGCTTCCATTTCCTTCGTTTTAGGATCATCGGCGCCATAAATTCTGTAACAGCATGTATATAATGAATATGCCCATACAGTTTTATACTGCATTTCTTTATCAAGATTCTTAGCTTTCTCTAAAAATTCAATAGCCTTTTTATAAACATCAATTATTGCATTTTCTGCTTCCGGAGAAAGTTTCTTTCCATTGGCGGTTGCACGCTCTGCAGCTTCTTGTGCTTTGTACATATAGCTATTGCCTATTGATGCTAATACCGCGACATTATCAGGCTGTTTTGAAGCTGCTTTTGACAAATCTGCAATTGCCTCGTCCCATTTGTGCTCATTCATATTAGCCTGACCACTCATTGCCAATGCAGTGAAGTTGTTCGGATCTTTAGCAAGTTTTACTTTAACAAATTCAGAAAGACCAGCCTTGTCATTAAGAGATATGAGCATTGAGCATATCGTACTGAAGACCATGTCATTATTTTCGTCATTTGCATAAATACTCTTAAGTTTGTTTACATAATTAAGAGTATCTTCATGTGACTTCAGTTGGTTTTGCATAACTGCCAGTTTAAGCTGTAATGCATCGTCTGCCATTGCTGTATCTTTGATTGCGATATCTGCATATTTTTCAGCTTTGTCATATTCCTTTGCAAAATAAGCAAAGCGCGCAGCATAATATGCCATCTGGGTTAGACTCGCGTCTGTGCTCTTATCCTGCTCTTTAAACAAAGGATAATCGTTACTATCTACATAAGTTGCAAGATTCTTGTATGCAAGTGCTTCATCTTTATTCTGATAATAAATACCAGCGTTGATGAGATGGAAACGGATTGGGTAAAGTCTGTCGCCATTTGACTTATGGAACTTTGGCTTCACCTTACCCTTATCGTTAGGCTGATTATCAAATTCGTCGCAGAGTACACCATTTTCTAAAGCCTGCATCACGGCATTGTAAAGTCCAATGGTATCATAAGGCTCAACTTTTGTGTTTAGCTGTGCTGCCATCTGATTACTGGTAATTGTAGCCTGCTCATTGACAACTTTCTCATAGGCTAAATCAACAAGTTTGTTGTAGCATTTAGCTTTTTGCTCAGCTGACATATTGCTGAGGTTACTTTTCAGAAGATTATAAGCTTCATTATAATCTTTAATTTTCGAAATTTGTTTATACACATCCTGTGCAAAGGCCGACATACTTAGTATAGAAGCTACGGCCAAGGTCATAAACTTTTTCATAATAGATTTATTAAAAAATAATTGTTATTGTTCATCGAATTTATCCTCATCTGATATCTCTAGAAGAGTATCATCGTCAGAGTCTGTATCTGTTGGTATAGCTTGAGTATCATTTTTGAATGCCTCACTTGTTTGTGCCCATTCTTTTCTACTTTCAGCTTCAACTAACGCCTCTAGATCCGAGCTCATTACTTTACATACACTTGATATTACATCATTTTTCTTTGTCAAGTTTATAAGTCTGACACCCTGTGTCGCTCTACCCATTACACGACATTCTGACACTTTAAGACGAATCAAAATACCACTCTTGTTTATTATCATGAGGTCATTCTCGTCCGTAACAACCTTTATTGCAACCAAACGGCCTGTCTTTTCTGTGATATTTAGCGTTTTTACGCCTTTTCCGCCACGATTTGTAACACGATAGTCTTCTACCTGGCTTCGTTTTCCATATCCATTTTCACTGACAACCATTATAGTTTCTTCTTCCGGCTTATTGACGACAACCATTCCTACAACCTCATCGTCTCCTTCATCAAGACGCATTCCCCTGACACCGGTTGAAACGCGTCCCATCGCACGTACAGTATTTTCGTTGAATCTTACAGCACGGCCATTTCTATCTGCAAGCAGCAGTTCGTTATGCCCATTAGTAAGTCTTACGCCAACGACCTCATCTCCTTCAAGTACGTTTATAGCAATCACACCATTTGCTCTTGGTCGACTATATGCTTCAAGGCTTGTTTTCTTTATTAATCCTTTTTTGGTAGCAAATACTACATAATGTCTATTTATGAAATCAGGGTCATCCAATCCGCGTAAACGAAGGAACGCATTAATACTATCATCGCTTTCTATGTTCAACAGATTTTGTATTGCGCGACCTTTTGAATTCTTTGCCCCTTCAGGTATCTCATAGCATTTAAGCCAATAGCAACGTCCTTTCTTTGTGAAGAACATCATTGTATTATGCATCGTTGCAGGATAAATGTATTCAGTAAAGTCCTGTTCACGACTATTTGCACCTTTGCTGCCAACTCCACCTCTGGCTTGCTCACGGAATTCTGATAGCGGAGTGCGTTTGATATATCCCAAATGACTTATTGTTATCACAACAGGATCGTTTGGATAAAAATCTTCAGGGTTGAATTCTTCGCTAGAATATTTTATTTCAGTGCGACGTGGATCACCATATTTTTCCTTTACCTCTAAAAGTTCATCTTTCATAACCTTCTTACAAAGCTCAGGGTCGTCAAGTATTGACTGTAAATATGTGATTAGCTTTTCAAGCTCTTCGTATTCAGCATGCAGTTGATCCATTCTAAGTCCAGTCAACTGACTAAGACGCATATCTACAATAGCTTTTGATTGTAATTCATCAAGTTCAAAACGTTTTTCCAAATTACGCTGAGCGTCAGATGGAGTCTTCGAGCCTCGGATAATATGGACAACCTCGTCAATGTTGTCACAAGCAATTATTAAGCCTTCAAGTATATGTGCTCTTTCTTGAGCCTTACGCAAGTCAAATTTTGTTCTGCGTATTGTTACATCATGGCGATGCTCAACAAAATAATGCACACAATCTTTCAATGTTAACAAACGCGGACGTCCTTTAACCAATGCGATGCAATTGACTGAGAATGAGCTTTGTAATGCAGTCATCTTAAATAATTTATTTAGGATGACATTCGCATTGGCATCTTTTTTCACATCAATCACAATACGCATGCCCTGACGACCGGATTCATCGTTTGCATTACTTATTCCATCAAGCTTTCCTTCTTTTACTAAATCAGCGATATATTCAATCAATTGAGCCTTATTTACGCCATAAGGTATCTCAGTAATGACAATCTTATCATGTGATTCTGTGCTTTCAATTTCTGCCTTTGCACGCATCACTATACGTCCACGACCAGTTTCGTATGCATCTTTTACTCCTTGAATGCCGTATATATAAGCACCTGTCGGAAAATCTGGAGCTTTTATATATTGCATAAGGCCTTCTGTATCAATATCAGGATTATCAATATATGCACAACATCCGTCAATAACTTCTCCTAAATTATGCGTTGGAATATTTGTTGCCATACCAACGGCAATACCATTACCTCCATTAACTAAAAGATTTGGTATCTTGGTCGGCATTACAGAGGGCTCCTGAAGTGAGTCGTCAAAGTTATTCATCATGTCGACAGTCTCTTTTTCCAGGTCGTCCATAATGTGTTCACCCATCTTTGACAATCTGCACTCTGTATAACGCATTGCGGCGGCAGAATCACCATCGACACTACCAAAGTTTCCTTGACCATCAACAAGAGTATAGCGCATATTCCAATCTTGCGCCATTCTTACCAATGCTCCATATACAGAGCTGTCTCCATGAGGATGATATTTACCAAGGACTTCACCTACTACGCGGGCGCATTTCTTATACGGCTTATCACTCGTGTTGCCAATTCCCATCATACCGTACAATATTCTTCTATGTACAGGTTTAAATCCATCACGAACATCGGGTAAAGCACGGGCAACAATAACAGACATAGAATAGTCAATATAAGAGGATTTCATTTCCTCCTCTATATTAATCTTTATGATTCTGTCTTGATCAAATGTGTTATTATCCATTAATTTTAATTGTATTAATTTTCTATAAAATGCCGTTTGAGGCCATTTGCTTTCGTTTTAAGACGTTTTACATCTTTTTGGGCCTGCTAAATTAACACTTTTTTTCGACCTACAAAAAACATTTAGGGCAAAACATATAATTTTAAACTTTATTATAGACAAGAAAACTCTAAATCTTTATTTTATTGCTTCGCCATTACAAAATGGTAATAAAAGCATTTTGCCAATTACGTGATAAAATACTAAAATAATATGACATATAAATTATAAATATATGATCACTGAAATTTAGATGTAAGTCTAAAGATTTTGAATGACATCATGTACTTATGGTTTAATGATACAAAAAGGCGGAAATATGATAACATTTCCGCCTTTTTGTAATGATATAGGAATTGCCTAATTAATTCAAGTTTAACGATTTTTTTATTTCTGCAATTTTATTGTTTGCTTCGCTTGTGCAACGGTCATAGCACCCATTGCATTTCATTGTGCCTTTAACTTCAATATAGAATTTGATTTTAGGCTCTGTTCCTGACGGACGAACGCTTATTTTTGTTCCATCTTCACAGAACCATTGCAGAACATTGCTTGTTTCTGGCATTTCTAATTTAGAAACATTTCCGTTTGCATCACGTTGCTCCAATGTTTGATAATCTTTCCATGTAACGACCTTGCTTCCGCCAAGTTCTTTTGGGGGATTGTTTCTGAAGTCTGTCATCATCTGCTTTATCTCATCTGCTCCGCTCTTTCCTGGTTTGACAACATTTATTGTGAATTCTTTAGAGAATCCATACTCAAGATAAATGTCCATCACAACATCATAGAGTGTTTTACCTTGGTCTTTTGCCCATGCGCAGATTTCTGCTAATAGAGAACATGCAGAAACAGCATCTTTGTCACGTACAAAGTCTTCTGCCAAGAATCCGTAGCTCTCTTCACCTCCACCTATATATTGTTGTTTGCCTTCTGACAAGGCAATTTCACGGGCAATCCACTTAAAGCCTGTATAGCAGTCGCGCATTTCTATGTTTTGTTTTTCTGCTATTTTTCGTATAACTTCAGTGGTTACAATCGTTTTAACAATGAAATCCGTCGGTTTCATCAAACCTTTAGCCTGACGGTTTTTGATTATATAATACAAGAAGAGTAAACAGGTCTGGTTGCCGTTTATAAGTATCCATTCCCCTTTGTCGTTCTTGCATGCCATTCCAACACGGTCTGCATCAGGATCGCTTGCCATTACAATATCAGCATCAAGTTCTTTGGCGTCACGCAATGCCAATGTTAAGGCTTCACCATTTTCAGGGTTAGGACTTACCACTGTTGGGAAATCGCCACTTTTAACCATTTGCTCTTTTACACAATGAACGTTCTCAAATCCCCATAATTTCAAAGAACGCGGTATTAGCGTCATGCCTGTTCCATGTAGTGGCGTATATACGATTTTAAGATCCTTCTGACGGCTAATTACTTCTGGGTCGATAGAAATCCCGTGTATGAGATCAAGATATACTTTATCTATTTCTTCTCCTATAATTTCTATGAGTTCTTTATTTCCTTCAAACTTTATGTCTTCAACGTTAACTTTGTTAACTTCGTCTATAATGCCTTTGTCGTGAGGTGCCAGTACTTGTGCGCCATCTGCCCAATAAGCTTTATATCCATTATACTCTTTGGGGTTATGGCTAGCAGTAATGTTAACACCACTTTGGCATCCCAAGTGACGTATGGCAAAAGAACATTCTGGCGTTGGCCTCATATCGTCAAACAGATATACTTTTATGCCGTTTGCAGAAAAGATATCAGCAACGGTTTCTGCAAAAAGTCTGCTGTTGTTACGACAGTCATGGCAAACAACAACAGAAATCTGCTCACGGTCTGAAAAATTCTTTTTTAGGTAATTAGCAAATCCTTGTGTAGCCATGCCGACGGTATAAATATTCATACGGTTGCTACCTACTCCCATTATACCTCTAAGGCCACCTGTACCGAATTCAAGGTTTTTATAAAAACTTTCTATTAAATCGGTTTTGTCTTCATTTTCCAACATGGCCTTAATCTTTTCTTGTGTTTCCTGATCAAAAAAAGGTGATAGCCATTGTTTTGCCTTATTTTCACATAATGCAATTAATTCCGTGTTTTTTTCCATATTATTAATATTAGTGTTAGTAATTTTATTGTTTACAAAGGTAATAAATTAAATTCAAAAATTACGCTCAAGAATTTTTTTTTCTTTTTTTTCATCTAAATTTAATTTATACGAAGTTTTTCTATCATTTCTTTTTGCCCTATTAAAAATAAATGAGTATTTTTGCGGAAATAATAACGAAACATAAGCATAGATGTATTTTTCTGGAATTATTATAGCAATATCATGTTTTTTGATTATTGGCATTTTTCATCCGATAGTAATAAAAACAGAATATTATACAGGTACAAAGTTTTGGTGGATATTCCTGATTGTAGGAATTGTCTGCCTGTTATTGGCCCTATTAATTGCAGATTCACTTTGTTCAGCTATATTAGGCATATTTGGTGCTTCATCTTTATGGTCAATAAAAGAATTGTTTGAGCAACGTGACCGGGTTAAGAAAGGATGGTTTCCAATGAATCCTAAACGCAAAAAAGAGTATTGAATATGAAAACGACATTGTTACTTGTAGGAAAAACTGACAACAAACTATATGCCGAAGGGATTGAAGACTATGTAGCCAGAACAAATCATTATACACCTTTTTGTTTGAAAATTATTCCTGAGCTTAAAAACACCAAGAGCCTTAATGAAAAACAGCAAAAAGAAAAAGAAGGAGAACTGATTTTAAAGAATATAGACGATAAAAGTTATGTCGTCTTATTAGACGAACACGGAAAAGAGTTCAGAAGTGTAGAATTTGCGGCGTGGTTGGGAAACAAGCAACAAACTATAAGGCAGTTGACTTTTGTGATAGGTGGCCCCTATGGATTCTCTCAAGCCGTATATGATCGTGCCAATGAGAAAATGTCATTATCAAAGATGACACTTTCTCATCAGATGGTTAGATTGCTCTTTACGGAACAAGTTTATCGTGCATGCACGATAATAAAAAATGAACATTATCATCATGAGTAATTTATGATTTTATATAAAGAAAACTAATATGGAAAAGACATGGAGATGGTTCGGCAAAAAAGATAAGATTACTTTGTCGATGCTAAAACAAATTGGCGTTGAAGGAATAGTCACGGCATTACATGATGTTCCTAATGGTGAGGTTTGGACTAGAGAAAAGATACGCGACCTACGTGAATATATCGAGAGTTATGGTATGCGTTGGTCTGTTGTTGAAAGCCTTCCTGTTTGCGAAAGTATTAAATATGCAGGACCAGACAGGGATGAACTCATTGAAAAATATAAAGAGAGTCTTAAAAATCTTAGCCTAGAAGGTATCCATACTATATGCTATAACTTTATGCCTGTGTTGGATTGGGCCAGGACAGATTTAGCTCATCCAAATCCGGACGGAACCAGTAATTTATTCTTCAGTCATGCTCAGTTCGCTTATTTCGACTGCTGCATACTGAAGCGTGAAAATGCAGAAGAGCAATATAGTCAAGAAGTTCTAGAGGAGGTTGAAAAGCTTAAACAAACAATGACACCTGAAGATGATCATAGGCTTGTTGAAAATATTATTGTTAAGACTCAAGGCTTTGTAAACGGAAATATTTCTGAAAATGACGAACATCCTGTAGAACTCTTCAGACAACTTTTAGATTTATATAAAGGTATAACAAAGGAACAGTTGCGAGAAAATATGAGATATTTTCTTTCTGCAATAATGCCGACATGTAATGAATACGACATGTATATGTGTGTACATCCGGATGATCCTCCATTCCCTATTCTCGGTCTCCCACGTATTGTTACATGCGATGATGACATCAGCTGGTTCTTAAAAGCTGTAGATGACCCGCATAACGGATTGACATTCTGTGCAGGTTCATTGTCTGCTGGTGCCCATAACAACGTTACTGAACTTGCACGCAAATATGCAGATCGTACTTGGTTCGTGCATATGAGATCTTGTAAAGTTTTCCCTAACGGAGATTTTACAGAAGCTTCACATCTTGGCGGACGTGCCGACTTGATAGAATTAGCACGAATATTTGAGAAAACAAATCCAAACTTACCGATGCGTGTTGACCATGGGCCCAACATGTTAGGCGATCTTGATAAAGGTTATAATGCAGGTTATACTTTCCTTGGACGTATGTTTGCTATGGGGCAAGTACAGGGTATTCTAGCTACAGTTGACAGAGAATTAGGAATAAATCAAAAATAAAATCAAAAAATTATGAACGAACTATTTAATATTAAAGACAACGTTACTGTCATAACAGGCGGAACAGGTGTATTAGGACGTACAATTGCAAAATATCTTGCAAAAAATGGTGCAAAAGTTATCATTCTTGGTAGAAAAGAAGACGTCGGAAACGAAATCGTTGAGGACATTAAAAAAGAAGGTTATCATGCTGAATTCATGAAAACTGATGTTATGAATCAAGAATTAGTGCAAAAGAACTGTGATGATATTATTGCAAAATATGGACGTATTGATACATTACTGAATGCTGCAGGTGGAAATATGCCAGGCGCAGTAATAGCACCAGACAAAAACTTTTTTGACTTAAAAGTTGAAGAATTTCAAAAAGTTCTTAATCTGAATCTGACAGGTACAGTTATACCAACACAGATATTCCTGAAGCCTATGGTGAAACAGGGTAAGGGTTCGATTATCAATTTCTCTTCAATGGCAGCATTCCGTCCTATAACACGTGTATGCGGTTATGCAGCAGCCAAAGCTGGTATAAGCAATTTTACGGCATTCATGGCAACAGAGTGTGCTAAAAAGTTTGGTGAAGGTATTCGTGTTAACGCTATTGCTCCTGGATTTTTTATAACAGAACAAAACAGAACTTTGCTTACAAATCCTGATGGCTCTTATACTCAGAGAGGTAAAGACGTTATACATCAGACACCATTTGGCAGAATGGGTGATCCGGAAGAGCTTTGCGGAACAATACATTATTTAATGAGTGATGCAGCAAAATTTGTAACAGGTACAGTTGCTGTAGTTGATGGAGGTTTTAATACCTATGCAATGTAATCAGTGCATAATATCTGCATATTACAATTACGCAAACCTTTACGTAAGTTTAATCAGGAAAAACGTAGCAAGGTATAAAATAAAATAGTAATTTTGCATCGTAAAAGAAAAACAAACTCATTAGTATAAATCATGAAAAAATTGCAAGCTTTAAACAAAAGGACTGCGCCTAAAAGCGTAATGCCTGAGAAGATCATTCAGTTTGGTGAAGGAAACTTCCTGCGTGCTTTCGTTGACTGGATTATTTACAATATGAATCAGAAAACTGATTTCAATGGTTCTGTTGTTGTTGTTCAGCCAATTGAAAAAGGTATGGTTGATTGGCTTAATGGTCAAGATTGCCTATATCATGTAAATCTTCAGGGACTTGATGAAGGTAAGCCGGTAAACAGCCTTACACGTATTGATGTTATAAGCCGTGCATTGAATCCTTATACACAAAATCAAGCTTTCATGGCTCTTGCAGATCAGCCTGAAATTCGTTTTGTAATATCAAATACGACAGAAGCTGGTATTGCATTTGATCCTAACTGTAAACTAGAGGATGCTCCTGCAAGTTCATATCCCGGAAAATTAGTACAGTTGCTTTATCGTCGCTATCAGACATTCAATGGTGATCCTACAAAGGGTCTCATTATTTTCCCATGTGAGCTGATATTCCTTAATGGTCATGTTCTCAAAGATTGCATTTATAAGTATATCGAACTTTGGAATCTTGGTGAGGACTTCAAAAAATGGTTTACAGAATGCTGCGGCGTTTATGCAACATTAGTTGACAGAATTGTACCGGGTTTCCCACGCAAGGAAATCAAGGATATTCAGCAGAAAATCTGTTACGAAGACAATCTCGTCGTTCAGGCAGAAATATTCCATTTATGGGTAATTGAAGCACCTAAAGAGATTGCAGAAGAATTCCCTGCAGATAAGGCTGGTCTTCATGTATTATTTGTACCTTCAGAAGAGCCATATCATGAGCGTAAGGTTACATTGCTTAATGGCCCTCATACAGTATTGAGTCCTGTTGCATTCTTGAGTGGTATTAATATTGTACGTGATGCTTGCAAAGATCCTGTTATTGGCAAGTATATACATAAAGTTCAGTTCGAGGAGCTAATGGAAACACTTAACCTTCCGAAGGACGAACTTCAGAAGTTTGCTAGTGATGTTTTGGAGCGTTTTATGAATCCGTTCGTTGATCATCAGGTAACTAGCATCATGCTTAACTCTTTCCCGAAATATCAGACACGTGACCTGCCCGGTGTTAAGACATATCTGGAACGTAAAGGTGAACTTCCACAAGGTCTTGTATTCGGTCTTGCAGCCATCATAACATACTATAAGGGTGGTAAACGCGAAGATGGTACTGAGATTGTTCCTAATGACTCTCAGGAGATCATGGACTTGCTTAAGAATCTTTGGGCTACTGGTGACACTCAGAAAGTTACAGATGGTGTTCTTTCTGCGACACAGATTTGGGGTGAAGATTTGAATAACATTGCAGGTCTAAATGCATTGGTTAAGAAGGATCTCGATCTCATTCAGGAGAAAGGCATGCTTGAAGCAGTTAAGACAATTCTGTAATGTATACCAAATATTTGTCTAGTACAAATTAAATAATAAGTCAGGCTCTGCAGTAGTATTTTTACATGCAGAGCCTGTTTTTCATATATTATTTATATGGATAGTAAAATAAAATCTATATTAGAGGAGTACGCTCAACGATATGAGACATCTGATTTCTTGCATGATGATCCAAGTCGATTTATGCATCAGGTTGAAGGCAGGCAAAATAAAGAAGTTGCTGCTTTTGTTGCATCATGTTTGAGCTATGGAAGCAGAAAGCAGTTTATGCCCAAAATACAAGCACTACTCGATTATGCTAATAACGATATGTATAATTGGATAAAGCAAGACTATTATAAAGATAGCTTTAAAGAAGATGATAAAAGCTGCTTTTACAGATTGTATAATTTCAGCATGATGTATAAATTATTTGAATCTTTACACAATCTGCTGATAGAATATGAATCAATTGGTAATTTTGTCAAAAGGAATTCTTCTGACGGATTATCTGCAATAAAAGCAATAACAAGCTATTCTGCAAAAACCGGCATAGAGACAATTATCCCTAAAAATACTACATCCGCGTGCAAGAGAGTTTGTATGTTTCTAAGATGGATGGTCAGAGATAATTCTCCAGTAGATATAGGTTTATGGAGTGATTTTATTGACAAGCGTACCTTAATTGTACCATTGGATACACATGTTCTCCAAGAAGCGAATAAATTACATTTGATAAACAATAAAACAGCATCAATGAGTGTAGCAATAAAGCTTACAGGGAAACTTAGGGATATATTTCCTGACGATCCGCTTAAAGGTGACTTTGCTCTCTTTGGTTATGGGGTTAATCAGTAATCATTTATACAAATGATAAAGTCTCTTAATAACTAGAAACAATAAGTTAATGTAGTTCTATGCATTAATAAATTCCATGTCTTATTTTGGGAATAAATAGACGAATACCTCAGTAACAAAAAGACACGTTAAAAATTTCAAAATCATTTTCAACGTGTCTTTTCTATTTCACAAAAATATTCTATTATTTCTTTTTAGCAACTGGTTTGTATGCTTTATTTAAACCTGCAATAACTTCGTTTGTTATATCATAAGTTTTGTCGGCATACAGAATATTGTCACCAGCCTTACTCAAGATGAGAGAGAATTTCTTATCTTTGTTATATACAGCTAAATAGTGCTGGATACTATCGCGCAAAGCTTTATTAAATTTTTCTGTTTCAGCCTGGAACTCAGCACCTAATCTTTGCTGTAAAGCCTGTAAGTCCGCATTCTGCTTCTGCAAACCGGCTTGAACAGCTTCTGCCTGCTGCTGGGTATATTTATTGTTCTGTATATCCTGCTGGAATTTTGCGGCTGCTGCCTGAAGAGAACGTCCTTTGGCATTTACTGTATTTTGAATATTCTGGCTCTTCTTTTCAAGAATCAAAGAATATTCTTTGCAGAATTTATATTGAGACATAATTGAATCCACCTCAATATATGCAATCTTCATACCTGCATTTGCGGTGTTGGTAGAAGCCGACTTTTCTTCTACCTTTGGTGCTTGTTTGTTACATGAAGCCACAACGAGTGACATTAATGCAACAACAGCTGCTGAACGGATTAATTTTTTCATACCCATTATTGTTTTAAATTATTACACTGATTTATTCTTGTCCAATCTTTCGACATGTCTCCGGGCTTCTTTATCTTCATCCATTACGCAGTGTATTTTGTTCTTGCGCAAACCGGGATTATCACCCACGTGTGGAGACGAAAACTTCCCGTTCTTTAATAATATAAGCTTTATACAAAGCAATATTAAAGATATAGCAATTATTAACATGCCAAGAAGGAAAGTTTCTGCCATTTTTCTTATTTTTGCATGCAAAGATAATGCAATTCGGAGACAAAACAAAACAAACCCGTTTGTTTTTGCGGTTCTTATATTGCTTATTGTAAACAGAAATATTTATTTTTAATAAAATAACATAAATGTAGCAATAATAATGGAGAAAATTGAACTAAAGCCGGCAAGTGTCTTTGAGCACTTTGCACAGATCAACAAGATTCCACGTCCTTCAAAGCACGAGGAAAAAATGATTGAATACCTAAAGAATTTTGGTGAGGCAAGAAACCTTGAAACTATTGTAGATGAAACCGGAAATGTTGTAATAAGAAAGAAGGCTTCAAAAGGATATGAGAATAAAAAGACCCTTATCCTTCAGAGCCACATGGACATGGTTTGCGAAAAACTTGTTGATAAAGAAATCAACTTTGAGGAAGATCCTATTGAAACTTATGTTGATGGTGAGTGGCTGAAGGCTAAAGGTACGACATTAGGTGCAGACGATGGTATTGGCTGTGCTATGCAACTTGCCGTGCTTGATGACGACTCTTTGGAACATGGTCCTATAGAATGTGTATTTACAAGAGATGAGGAAACAGGACTTACAGGCGCCAGTGGCATGAAAGAAGGATTTATGACAGGTGATATGCTCATCAACCTTGACAGTGAGGATGAAGGTCAGTTCTTCATTAGCTGTGCCGGAGGTATGACTACAGTTGCCACATTCAATATAGAAAGAGAAGAGGCTCCTGAAAATTATTTCTTTTTAAAACTTTCACTTCAGGGTTTGCATGGCGGACATAGCGGTGACGATATTAATAAAAAATTCGCAAATGGTATTAAGTTACTGACAAGGTTTATTTATATTATAAACGAAAAATATGGTGTAAAACTTGTTAGTTTCAATTCAGGACGTATGCACAATGCTATTCCTCGTGATGGTGTTGTTATTTTTGCAGTACCTGCTCAATACAAAGAAAACGTCAGTGTTGACCTAAATGTATTTACTGCTGAAGTCGAGGCTGAATTCCATGTTACTGAAAAGGAGATTAAATTTAGTCTTGAAAGCACAGATAAAGGGCTTGTAATAAAAGAGCCGGTAAATACAAAATTCATACAGGCTCTTCAGGCTGTAGACAATGGTGTTATGGCCATGTGTCAGGATGAAGCACTTGCATGGATGGTCGAAACTTCAAGCAATGTTGCTAGTGTAAATACTACAGAAAGCGATATAAAGATTGTCGCATCACAGCGTTCTAACGTAATGAGCAATCTTAACAATATGGGCAACACAATAAAAGCTTTGTTTGAGTTGGCTGGTGCTGAAGTTACCCAAGGGGACAAATATCCGGCATGGCAGATGAAGCAAGACAGTAAGCTCACCCAAATTGTTGTAGACACATACAAGAAGCTCTTTAACAAAGAACCGTTGGTAATCGGAATCCATGCAGGTTTGGAGTGTGGTCTGTTCTCAGAAAAATATCCGCATCTTGACATGGTATCAATGGGTCCGACTCTTAGAGGAGTACATTCTCCAGAAGAGCGCTTGCTTATACCTACAGTTCAAATGGTTTGGGATCATCTTTTGGAGATAATGAAGAACGTTCCCGAGAAATAACGCTTCTGCAGGATGAAACGTTATATTAAGATTATTATCATCTGTTCTATTACTCTTGTTGCTGTAAGTTGTGGAAAGCAGCATAAAGCAGAGAGTGCTGTTAAAGATTTTCTTGATCAAAACATGACGGCTGCCGACTATTCGATAAGCTTCAATAAAATTGATTCAACGAGGAATCTTACTGACAGTATGATAATTGTAATGAAAAATAGTGCGAAAAAAAACAGGCTTTTTAAGAAGAACATAGAATACGGAAATGGTAATAAGCCATATATATTTACAAAGACCAAAATATGCAATGGCAAAGATACCGTGCCTTATACATTCTATCTTGATAACACATTAAAGAATGTCATCGCTTTCAAAATGCATTAGTGAGAAGATATTTTAAAGTGTAAATGGAATCTTGGTTCCTGAAATCTACATGAAGGATACATCAGAATTGGTGTATCCTTTTCTTTATTCTAAACCTTCATAGAATTATGCTGTATGTTGATTGCTTTTCAGCCACGTCAAGACATATGGAAGATTAGGAAACAAATAAGACTAATAAAGTATATATAAGTAATGAATAGATGCATTTAAAAACGCTTGCATATGTTTTCCTATTTGCCATATATAGCACGCGTGGAGACAACAAAATTGTCTCCACGCGCTTATATAAATTATGTTCAATATTTATCATCTGCAAATGTTCAAGACGAGCAATCCTATTACCTCGTCTTATTTGGCAGATGAAACTCATATGAGCGGTCGAATACTTCCTGTACTTTATTTATTTCCAAGAATGTGGTTCCTCCTCCCCTTCCAAAACTGCCACTCAGATAAGCGATCTTGTCTTCCATACGTAAGTAGCCTTTCTGGCGTAACATACGCAGAGCTGCAAGGAATTGCTCCTGTGCGCCAATCTGCTCATGTTGAGCAACAGGAATAACGCCATAGCTCAGTGCCAGCCATCGCTGTGTCTTTTCCTTATAGCATATTGCAAGTACAGGGTTGGGACCTCTGAATGCAGCAAGGTTACGTGCAGTAAGACCTGTCTTACTGTCTGTAATTATACCTTTCACACCCAATCTTTCGGTCGCTTCAATAGCATTACGTGCCAAAAATTCTGTTACATCGCAATTTTCACTGAGTGGAAAGTCGTAATCGTGGTCATACATCTTATCCTGTTCAGCTTGTTCTGCTATTGAAGCCATAGTTTTAACAGCTTCAACAGGATACTTTCCTGAAGCAGTTTCGCCGCTCAGCATCAATGCGTCTGTTCTATAATAAATAGCATTTGCAATATCTGTTACTTCCGCACGTGTCGGGCGCGGATTATTAATCATAGTATGAAGCATTTGTGTCGCAACAATAACTGGCTTTTTAGCTCTCATACATTTGTGAATTATCATTCGCTGTATTCCAGGAATCTTTTCAATAGGGACTTCAATACCTAGGTCACCTCGTGCTATCATGATTCCGTAAGACGCTTCTATGATTTCATCAATATTATCAACACCTTCCTGATTCTCGATCTTAGAGATAATCTTGATATCACTATTGTGTTCATCAAGAATCCTCTGAACTGCAAGCACATCTTCCTTGCTTCTTACGAAAGAGTGAGCTATAAAGTCGATATCTTCCTCTATTGCCAGTAGTATGTTGCGTTTATCTTTCTCTGTAAGTGCAGGCAGGTCAATATGAACACCTGGCACGTTAACACTTTTATTAGATCCTAACAATCCGTCATTTTGTACTTGTGCTACGACAGCAGGACCATTTATGCCGATTACCTTCATGTCTATCGCGCCGTCATCAAACAGGATGTCGTCTCCAACATGCACATCATTGGCAAAGTTTTCGTATGACAGATTTAATATATCGTGCTCCGTTTTCATTTCTGGACGTCCAAAAATTTTTACGACGTCTCCTGTCTTATATTCAATAGGAGCATCATTTCCCGTTGTTCTTACTTCAGGGCCTTTGGTATCAATCAGAATACCAATATGCTTACTAACCGCACGTGTATTCCGTATTATCTGTTTTATTCCCTCAGGTGTGGCGTGTGCGGTATTCATTCGTACCACATTCATTCCTGCATCAAAAAGTTGGCGAATAAAATCAACGTCGCATCTGCGATCGCTTATAGAAGCTACAATCTTAGTTTGTTTCATAAATATACGGTTATATTACCTTGATTAGGTTGCAAATTTACAAAACAAATTCTATAAATGCAAGCTATTGTGCAGCAAAATCATCCCATTCTTTGAACTTAAGTTCTCCTTCAACCCATTCTTGACGTGTTTTTTCGTTATGCGGATTAGAGACTGATAGCCCTATTAGTCTTATCGGTTTAGTAGAATAATCCACCTGCTCAATAAGTTTTTTTGCTAAAGGAAGTATGATATCCTTATCAATAAGAGGTTTGAATGACGTTATACTTCTTGTTATCTGTATAAAATCGCTGAACTTTATTTTTAGCGTTAGAGTATAGCCACTGAATTTGCTTTTATCCAATCTTTCTGTCAATTCTAGAACTATATGGTATAGCTCAATATAAATGGCCGATTTTCGGTTAAGGTCAGTCAAAAAAGTTTGTTCACATCCCACGGATTTTCTTATTCTCACCGGTTCCACCATTCTTTCATCAATGCCACGTGCAAAATTATAATACATTTTTCCTGACTTTCCAAACACTTCAGTTAGATGATTAAGGGTGCATTGACGCAGCTGTTTTCCGTTAAAAATGCCCATTTTATGCATAATGACAGCTGTCTTCGGACCAACACCCCAAAACTTCTCTATTGGCAGAGTTTCCAGAAACATTAGTGCTTCTTCTGCTTTAACAGTAAACATTCCGTCTGGCTTGTTATAGTCAGACGCTATTTTTGCCAAAAACTTATTGTATGAGATGCCGGCAGACGCAGTCAGATACAGTTCGCTTTTTATCCGTTCTTTTATATTTAGTGCAATCTCTTCAGCCGGCATATTATTGACATTGTCAGTGACATCAAGAAAGGCCTCGTCTATAGACAGAGGCTCTATCTTATCGGTGAAATCGCAGAATATTTCATAAACCTGCATTGAGACAGACTTATATCTGTCATGGTCACTTGCAACAACGATTAATTGTGGACACAGCTTTTTTGCCTTAAATATAGACATTGCTGAATGTATTCCATATTTTCTGGCTTCATAACTTGCTGTAGACACAACTCCACGTGGACCATCAAAGCCTACTACTATAGGCTTTCCCCGCAATTCAGGATTGTCTCTCTGCTCAATAGAAGCAAAAAAGGCATCCATGTCGATATGAATTATACTGCGTTCCACCCAATTGTTTCCTTAAGTCACCTCATTTTTTTACAATCTCCATCTCCAATGTTTTACGACAACATGGCCAAGACGTCCGATAACTGTAGTTATTTTATTTACAGTCAATGATTTACCTGCTATAATAAAAAGTACAGCCACCAATATCATCAGCACTCCGGTAGCCATTCTTAATGTCAGCTGTTCGCCAAACATCACCACTCCAATCACAACGGCAGTCAATGGCTCTAATGCCCCCATTATAGCTGTAGGTGTTGAGCCTATTTCGTGAACAGCAACAACCATCAACAATAACGAAATTACCGTTGGGAATAATGCCAAAATCAACGCATAGAACCACATCTCTGGAGTCGTAAGCATTTGAATATAATTGTTTTGGTCACCTGCCAACGAATAAATGATGAGAGATATTACACCAAATAATAACACATAAAATGTGAGTTTGACAGAAGATATTCGCAATGGAGATTTGTTTACAACAATTATATATATAGCATAAGTTAAAGACGAAATCATAACAAGTATCACACCCGTGATATTCAACACATCCCCGTCATTTCCCTTATATAACAGAGCAATGCCGCTAAGAGCAAGAATTATTGATAATATAGTTATTATGGTTAGTTTTTCTTTGAAGAATACGGTCATCATCACAGCCACCATCACTGGATAGACAAACAGCAACGTACATGCTATTCCTGCTCCCATGTAATGGAAGCTCAAGAATAGTGTCAATGATGACATCGCAAACAATATGCCTAATGCCACTAATATTGATGTTTCTTTCTTTGTTATCGCAAATGACTGGCGCTTGAAAAGCATAAAAAGAGCCAATAACACCACGGCAAGTCCATATCTGAAGAACAATACCGTATTTGTATTTATGCCCTGCGAATAGAGTGGCAATGCGCCTAACGGATTTAATCCATAGCTAACGGCAGCACCGATGCTGCATAATGTTCCTTTTAACTTTGAGTTCATAAGACGTGTTCGTTCCTTTACTGAATTACATGCAAATAATTAATAAACAAAATAGTCAGACAAATTTTATGGTTCTAATTATCCGGTTGTATTGTTCTCTGCGATTTCTGCAGCCAATCTGCGAGCCGGTTTCCCTGTCTGTGTGCGAGGTATTTCTTTCACACTTATATATATCTTTGGCTGCCAATATTTTGGCATATTGTCTTCGCATAGTTTCTTTATTTTCTCAATATCATCGCTTTCAACAAGTATTGCGACAACCTCACCAAATTTATGGTCACTCTTTTTTGTTATAACATATGGTACGGTCAAATATTTCTTTAACAAAGCTTCCACTTCTTCTATCTGTATTTTTATGCCCCCGCTGTCTATGACGTTATCTTTACGTCCCAATATGCGAAAATGCCTGCCATCTTTCCCAATTTCAGCTATGTCATTCGTTATAATCCTCGAATCTGATACTTTTGGGGCGTCAATTACAAGGCATCCATCCTCATTTACACTCACATCAACACTTTCAAAAGGCGTATACCAACAGCTAGCCTCATTGCCATTAAGGCGTCTTAAGGCTATATGTGACAAAGTTTCAGTCATGCCATATGTGCTCCATACCGCATTTGGAAAATCCCTGAGCTCTCTCTCCATTTTATCGTCTATCGCTCCTCCGCCTATTATCAGGTGCTTTATCCGCATAAGTATTTCTTTTTCTTCTGGCACCTGCAGACTATTAAACACCTGCATAGGTATCATTGCAGCAAATACAGGAGCTTCGGTCATTCCAGACAATGGATGCCCTGACGGTTTCACGTTAATAAGTTTGAGCTTACGCACGATAGAGCGTACTACCACCATCTTACCGGCAATATAATCGAGAGGCATGCACAATAATGCCGTGTCACCCTCCTTTAGGTTCAGAAAATCACAAGTTATGGTTGCGCTAGCTTCCATCTTGCATTTCTCAACCATCATAGGTTTCGGTTTGCCTGTTGATCCGCTTGTGTGCACAAGCATCATATCAGAATCATTGTTCCATTCGGTATAAAAATCATCAAGTGTCATTCTCTGTCTTCTGCCAATTTACGCCAAAGTTTATTGTCTCTTATTTCCAAAGGCATGTCTATGTTGTCTGTAAAGAGCATACCCGTTCCCAGTCCTTGCGGAATGGATATATCTGGTCCATACTCTTGAGCTGTAAGTTGTGCAATAGAGTTCAGCCCTATATTGCTTTCAAGAGCACTAGTAATCCATGTCTTTATGCCTTTGTCCGTAGCAATATCTATCCATTCCTTCACACCGTTTATTCCTCCATGTAATGAAGGTTTCAGAATAATGTATGCCGGTTTTATCACATTGAGCATATATTCTTTCATGTCCGGATCATTTACGCCAATAAGTTCCTCATCTAGTGCAATAGGCATTGGTGACTCACGGCATAGCTGAGCCATGTTGCCCCATTGATGTTGCCGTATGGGCTGTTCTATCGAGTGTATCGAATATTGTGAAAGTAGTTCCAGTTTGTACAGAGCATCATCAAATTTAAAACCGCCATTTGCATCAAGCCTGATTTCCAGTTCATTATGCGAAAATCGTTCACGTATATGTTTAACCATATCAAGCTCCTTGTCAAAGTTTATAGCTCCTATTTTCAGCTTGATACATCTGAAACCTTGCTTTATTTTTTCGTCTATACGCTGCATCATTTCTTCGAAAGTTCCCATCCACACAAGACCGTTTATCGGTATTCCGGCTTCACCACGGCTAAACGGAGTATCATAGAAGTTGATGCTGCCACATTCAAAATGTTTCAGCGCAGTTTCAAGACCAAATAGCATTGACGGAAAATCACGCATTTCTTTATAATCTATTTGCCCCTCGTTCATGAACTTGTCACACATCTTGCGCAATGTCTCTTCATAATTAGGAGCATAGTCACAGCTTAAGTCTGGCAGAGGTGCACACTCGCCAATACCTTTATGTCCCGGCATATCCGGCGATGTAAGCTCCAGCAGCCACGATAGCCTTGTCATATACACTCCACGTGAAGTGCCGGCTGGTTGCTTAAAGTGAAATGTACGTGGTATAATCTTTATCTCGTATCTCATACGTAACTTTAATTTTCGGCATTAACTTATAGTCATCATTATCTTTTGTCCTGTCGGTCATATGTTTTTTATTTATAAAACAGATTTGGTATAATTACTTATGGTTGTTTAATTCCGGTTACGGTATGCACATATAGATACATACTGCAACCGGAATTAAACATAAGTATTTATATTACAACTATCTGTTTATGGCAGTTTAGGATATTTCTTGAAGTCAGGCTTACGCTTTTCAAGAAAAGCTTTTCCGCCTTCCTGTGCCTCATCCAAAAAATAGTAGAGCATTGTAGCGTCTCCTGCCAATTCCTGTATTCCCGCCTGTCCGTCAAGTTCTGCGTTTAGTCCGGCTTTAATCATGCGCAAGGCCAACGGGCTGCGTTCCATCATAGTCTCAGCCCATTCTACACATGTATCCTCCAACTTGTCAAAAGGAACTACACAATTAACAAGTCCCATACGCTCAGCTTCTTCTGCTGTATATTGGCGGCACAGGAACCATATCTCTCTTGCCTTCTTCTGTCCTACTATGCGTGCAAGATATGAAGCTCCAAATCCGGCATCGAACGAACCAACCTTAGGCCCAGTCTGTCCGAATATTGCGTTCTCACTAGCAATAGTCAAGTCACACACCACATGGAGCACATGACCGCCCCCTATGGCATAACCGTTAACCATGGCAATAACAGGCTTAGGCAGAGAACGAATTTGTTTTTGAACGTCAAGTACATTTAGGCGCGACACACCATCTTCTCCTACATATCCGCCTCGCCCCTTAACATGCATGTCTCCTCCAGAGCAGAAAGCCTTGTCGCCTGCACCTGTTAATATAACAACGCATATATCCTGAGCTTCGCGACAGTAGGCAAAAGCCTGACTCATTTCAAATGTTGTCCTAGGAGTAAACGCATTTCGATAACGCGGACGGTTAATGGTAATCTTTGCAATACCATTGTATTGTTCAAACAATATTTCCTTAAAGTCAAATCCCTTTATTGGTTCCCAATTTCTCTGTGCCATATTTATTTTATATTTTTTACTAATTCACTTAATGCATTACTATCATCAGATATGTCCGTAAACACCTCAAGCAACATCGGGCGTTTTGCATCCGAGGCGAGCAGCATGGCAATGCCAAAGCGCAACTCTTCTGCATTACGTGCAGACATATATCCTATATCGTTTTGTGTGCATATACCTTGAGCAGTTGTCATGTGGCATGCCGCAACAAGTTTTTCGCACGCATTACTCTCTTTCAGTCCTTTCAAATTGTAGAATATTCCACCACCGCCATTGTTCAGCAGCAACATACGGAAGTTGCCTCTAAGATTTGTGTTCCATAAAGCATTCTGGTCATAAAAGAAACTGAGATCACCTATCACACAGAACACCATATCGCGGCATGCAACAGAAAATCCTGCTGCTGTTGACAAGCTACCTTCTATACCGTTTACACCGCGGTTACACCATACATAATGATCTGAATATATGTCAGCCAAACGAACTGCCGAACTGTTGGCATAATGCACGTGATATTCATAGTCCATGTCTGCCAGTGACTCTTCAAATATTTTTACAGCAGACATCTGGGAGTATTGCGGATCATAAGCGGCAATTTTTTCATCTATGTTCTTGATCTGTTCATGCCATATATGTCTAAACTCAGCGTTGTCAAGGTCAGACACGCCGTCTTGCATACCCTCTGTTTCGTTTATCATTTTGGCCAATGCCGTCAGTGCCTCTTTATAGTCGGCCTCAATAATCCCCGTAAGATGCATAAAAGTGTCGTGTATCTCACGGTCTTCACTTATAGCCCAGCTTTCAGCTGGATGCGACAGACGTAGAAACTTTTTCAGACGTTTGCTCACCATATTGTCGCCTAGAAAAAGAATAAAGTCAGGCATATAGCGCTCGTCTTTTCCTATACGTGACAGCATCAAGTCAAAATGTGTAATAACGTCAGATGCCAGTGTCTCTGATATCGTTACAACTTTACGTCCTATAGTCTTTATGGCATCTGTAACTTCACTGTTTCTGGATCTTGTCTGTCCTACTATAATCATAGGCTTATGTGCTGCCTGAATCCGTTCTGCAATCGTTCTTAAAGCGTCTAAATTCATTACAGATGGCATATAGCTTATTTTACGCTCAAGTGGCAGTTCCTGTTGAGTGAAGTTAAACAATGGCTCATTGATATGTACGTTAATATGCACAGACTTTCTTTCGTGTGTCTTCACAGCAATAAGAGCCTCATTCACTACTCTGTTGCAATACCAGTGCTCTTGTTCATTATTTGGCTCTGACAGCGATACGCATTTGCTCACATATTTACCGAACGCACCGCTCTGAGGCAGCGTCTGTCCGTCAAGCTGATCAATCCACTCCAACGGACGGTCTGCTGATATAACAATTATTCCCCTATGCCGATAGGATGCTTCTGCCACTGCCGGAACGACATTAAGCAATGCAGTGCCTGAAGTAACACACACGGCCACAGGACTATTATCAGCCAAAGCCATACCTAAAGCATAAAAGCCTGCACTGCGCTCGTCTGTTACAGGGTAACATATTATGTCGGCACATTCGTTAAAATTGTGCACTATGGGCGCATTTCTTGACCCAGGACACACCACCACTCGTTTCACCCCGTGTGCAACAAGCAATGAGGTTAGTATATTTATATTCTTCTTATCGCTAAACATCGTCTCATTGTATCCATTTTGGCTTCTGTTTCAAGCCATTCTGTTTCTACTTCACTTTCACTTAACAATCCACCACCGGCATATAGTTTGCAGCATCTGCCTTCTATCTGCATGCATCGTAATGTCACAAAGAGATGTGTGGAGCCTTCGTAGTTCAGCGGTCCAGAGAAGCCGCTATAATATCCTCTGTCACAGCTTTCATTATCTAATATAAACTTGTAGGCTTCTTCTTTGGGCAGTCCGCATACTGCAGGCGTTGGATGAAGTGTCTTTATAAGATTTCCTATACCTGCATTGGCATTCAAGTTAAATCTGAAATGTGTGACAATATGTATCAGCTGACCGGCCACAAGTGTCTGTGGTTTTGCTTCATCAACCTTTGGGGTAAAACGCCGCAGGCGCTCTCGTATATAGTCGGCAACATATTGCTGTTCGTGTATGTTTTTTTCGTCCCACACATCGTATATATTCCGGTTTTGCATTTTCTGTACTTCCGACTCGCCTACAATACCAATACGTTTTGTTCCGGCTAAGGCCACTGTATGCCATTCTTCTTCATGTCCTTCAACTAATGTCTCTGGCGTTGCCATGAGCCATGTTCCGCTGTAAGGTGTAGATACAAGCGCTATAAATTCATTTGGATATATACGGCAAGCTCGTTTGAATATCAATTCCGGGGTAATATCTTCACAAGCATTTTCTACACTATTTCTCGCCAATACAATCTTCCGAAATGTTCCTTTGCATAATTGGGAATGAAATTTGTTGAAATCAGTTTCATACTGCCTATGCTCTTTGTCAATGTCACGATTGCTAAAAGCCAGCGACTTATGCTTACTACAATCATCAATCTTGCAAGTTTCAGTCTCGTCGGGTCTTATCCGCAGCAACGGATGCTTTTCAGACATCATAAACGGCGAAAAGACAAAACCCGTCCTTCCGTTTAAATCTGCATATGACGGCAATATTTCAGCTTCGCCGTCACACTGTCGCATAATGGTGTAGGTTGTCTCATGCGGCAACCTGTACATGACAAAGCTATTATTCATCAGTCTGATTTTTGGGAGTAATGATATAGTTGGTAACATGTATGGTAGAGATGAGTCCGCCAGACGAATCGGTTATATCAACATCCCATACATGCAGTTTATGTCCTTTGCTGACAAGTCGTGCCGTAGCCGTAACAGTATCACCTTCTGCCACCGCCTTGACGTGATTGCCGCTGACACTTATGCCCACACATATTTTGTCGGGGCACAAAGCCAACGACCCAACTCCGGCAACATTTTCAGCCAATGCCAGTGAGGCACCGCCACTAAGGAAGCCGAAGGGTTGGCGATTACGTTCGTCAACCGTCATCGTTGCCTTGCATATATCGTTCTCTGGCGTAGAGACAAAATCCATACCTAAGGCGGTCGACAGATTCGGACGCCGCTCTATCAGTCGTTTCACTGCTTCAACATCCATAGGCGCTCCTGTCGTGCTATTTAAAGAACATATAATAACATGCCGCAAGAACGGCTAGTATTATGATAAAGAAGATTGTCTTCATAAGACAACCCGCAACTTTCTTGAATATAAAAATGCCTACAATGAGCGCAATAATACAAAAAATATAATATCCAAAATTTTCCATTTTCAAACTACATTAGAATTGTGTATCCGTTCTTCGTGGAATACTGCAATTTTAAGTAAGACTATTTAAAAAGTTTTCTGAAATTTACCGGTATAGGCGTTTCAAACTCCATACGGCGTCTTGTTATAGGATGGTAAAAACACAGGACATAAGCATGAAGGCACAGACGGCCTATTGGATCATCACCATTACCATATTTTATGTCACCGCACACAGGATGTCCCATGTCTGCAGAATGCACACGTATCTGGTTCTTTCTGCCTGTCTCAAGCCTGAATTCAACAAGGCTGTGATCAGTGGTCCGGTCAAGCGTATGAAAATGCGTTACTGCGTATTTGCCTCCGTTGTCATAAGGAGAAGAGTATGTAATATAAGCCTTGTTGTCTTTCAACCAACTGGTCATAGTTCCATAGTCGTCCTCCATTTCACCGCTTACCACAGCAACATATCTGCGGTCATAAACTATGTCATGCCATTCATGTTCCAGTATCTGCTCTGTCTGCATGTCTTTGGCATAAATCATTAGTCCGCTGGTGTCACGGTCAAGTCTGTGTACGACATGTGCAGTGCATTTCTGTCTGCTCGTCTTAAAATACGAGTCAAGCACTGTCTTGACGTTCAGCGAACTATGGCCTGCAGCCATCGACAATATGCCAACATTCTTTTCTACAACAACTATATAACGGTCTTCATAGACAATCTTGATGTAGCGGTTTTTAAACATTTCAGCGTTTTGCTTACTCCTGCTTACAGCTATTTTCATACCGCAACTTAAGGGATAGTCAAACTGTGTTATCACCTTACCGTTAACCTTCACCCCCCTGCCCTGCAACGTAGATTTTATCTTCGTGCGGCTTGTATTCTCCATGCTGTCAAGCAGAAATTCCAGCAGCGGTTTGTCTTCTTTTACCGTTAAATGCAGATAATTATTGTCGTTATAATTTGTGCGCATATAATTGTTGTTGTTATAAATCAGGAGCAAAATAGCCAATTCCCGTTTTTAGCGTTTATGCCGAGACTCAGCTTAGCTTATGCAAAGATAATGCAAATCGAGAGCAGAATCATCCAAGTCTTGCTTGAGCGTTATGCCGAGATGCAGCTTAGCTTATGCAAAGATAATGCAAATCAGATGCAAGTCAAAATAAAATCATCTATATTTATGCTTTTACCGCATGTTACACCAAATAAACCGATAAAACAAAGGTTCTGTCAGCATATATATGATTTGTTTATATTTATGATAGTGCAATAAATTATTGATTCCAAATAATTGTTTGTCACCAATCACTAAAAGTTCAATGACCATTTGTGTTAAAATATTTTTTATTACCTTTGCACTAGCAATTTGCCGTATCAAGGAAACAATATCCTACGGCACATAAATATCATACATCTTACCAATTGACACGATGAGTCTTATTGATATCACATTTCTTGCCTTGGCTTTAGCAATGGATTGCTTTACAGTTTCCATTGTCAGTGGAGTCATTATCCGTAAATACATTCTTTCGATTATTTTGCGCATGGCAATTCTGTTCGGTCTGTTTCAGGCAATGATGCCTTTTATTGGTTGGTTAGGAACAAGCTATTTCAGCCATTACCTTGAGTCTGTCGACCATTGGATTGCATTTGGCCTTTTGGCTTTTCTTGGTGGGAAAATGATAAAAGACTCGTTCGGAAGCGAAGAAGAGTCACATTTTGACCCTTCAAAACTGACAAGCCAACTACTCTTTGCTGTTGCAACCAGTATTGACGCCCTGGCTGTAGGCATATCTTTCGCATGTCTTGGATATAAAAATATAGAACAGCTAACCTTGCCGCTTATCGTCATTGGCGTATGCTCGTTCGTTATGTCTATATTAGGCAACATTCTAGGCGTAATGTGTGGCAAGTCGATAGTAAAGCGCCTTAAGCCAGAATTTATTGGAGGAGTGATTCTTCTTCTGATAGGTTTCAGAATATTATACGAACACATCAGCTTTTAACTTAAATCTGCTAGTTTACATATTCCATCTTTATTCTTTTTCTATTTCGCAAAAACAACCATTTTTTTGAAAAATATAAAGATAAAATGTAAAGCATAATTACCGTCTTTTTTCTTAAAAAGGAATCTCCTTTTAGAAAAGTTTATGTTATACCTGATAGATTGATAAAACTATATTATTAATCCAAATCAGTCTTTGGATTCAACGTAAGTATATTGTCATTCACTTTTAAACATAATGAGCCATATAATGAAATGTGATAATATTAGACAAACATACAACTTGAAAACACCAAATTGCCTGTTGGTTTAAACCGTATTAAGCCTAATAATCAATTTGAATTGAGCATTATGGCATATATGCCATAATGCAATTTAAACTTTAATATTTACGGATAAACATATGTTAATCAGCGACATATAACAAAAGATTAAAATTATAGTTACAGATGTTTTTATCGTCAATAGAAATATCTTTTTGTCTATGTACTTTTGCTATGCAAATCAGTCTATAATAGTTATTTTTTTAATGAAAAACAGAACAATAGTAAATATGAATTTAATATGATTTAGAAACCATTGAAATACGATACAAAACTCAATGAATTTCGTATCGAAACTCAATGAGTTTTTAACCCAAAATCATTAAAGTTTTGAAGAATTTTAATAACCACTATAGAAATTTATTTTTTGTAAATATTTTATGAATGTATTACCTACAGTATCTAAGATTATACTAATAATTGAATACAATTAAGTTTTTATAAAATTTTAATACTCATGTTTTATTACAAAACATAATAAATACGTGCAACACGTTTACAGTTAATTTTGAATAAATATTTTTATAATTGCTATTTTTTAAAGAAAAGCACATGCAAGTCAAAGCATATTTATATACTACTTTACCTGAAAACTCTACGATTTGACGGATATTACATTTGTGTTAATTATTTTTAACCAAATGAGATGCAAGGCTAGAATATTAATACCTATATTTGAAAACTTTCATATATATATTTATTAAGAATCCGGATTTTGCATCTAAAAGGGTTCCAATGTAAAATCCGGCAGTATTATTTAACCCGTGAACCCTGCGCTATTTACTATGAGAAAGGATTATCATCTTCAGGTCGTGTCCTTTGTCACTTTAATTGTGCTTTTTGGGACAAGCATTACCGCCCACGGACAATCGTATTTGATTAACGAAGGTTTCGAGGGTGAAGTTTTTCCGCCTAAAGAATGGAAAATTGTTGATAACGACGGAGACGGACACTGCTGGCAGACAGCAACACGAAGTGATGCTACTGTCAGTGGAGAGAAAACCGCTATATCATATACTGTAAACCCGAATAGTCCTACAGAAGAATATGGCATACAGGACAATTATCTGATAACACCTCAAATTGAGGTTACAAACGAAACATTCCAGATTTCATTTAAATATTGCGCTCAAGACCTTGACAGCAAAGAAAAAATTGAGGTGAGGATTTCTGAATCAGGAACTGATGTTAAAGACTTCACTACCATACTATATGAAGAAACCGTAGACAACGGATATGACGACTATCCTACATTAAAGACTTTAACACGCTCATTAAGCGAATATAATGAAAAAAAAATATATATAGCGTTTGTGCACAAAGGTTCAGGAAGTTATGCACTTGGAATTGACGACGTGGAAGTGACAAACCAGAAAGGACCGAAAGCAATAAGCAATCTTACTGTTACTCCTGGAGAGAACGGAGCTTTGTCGGCAACACTTACATGGAAAAATCCACAAACAGACGGCACAGGAACAGATATTACGGGAGAACTGGCTATAGGCATATACCGCGACAATAAACTGCTGACCGCAATAACAGAAAACGTTACTCCTGGCGGAACATCATCATATACAGACACAAGTATGGATAATGGCATGCATACATACTCTGTAATCGCCAAGACTGGCGAAGGGCAGTCAAAGGCTGTATCAAAAAGAGCATACATAGGGGAAGACGTTCCTGCAGAAGTAGAGAACTTAAATGCCTATGTGTCGGAAGGACAAACCATAATAACATGGAATGCTCCTACCAAAGGCATGAATAAAGGATATATAAACACGGAAAATCTGACATACACTGTTGAGCGAAAAACGGATAATGGAACTGAAGTGATAGCCGAAGGAATAAAAGAAAGACAATACACCGACAAAGTGTCGGCTGGAGCTCTGCACTCATATATCGTTACGGCATCCAACAATACTGGTACCAGTAAGCCTATAACTTCTAATGCTGTGATAAGTTACGGAGATGACATGAAAGACATATCTGCCGGCATGAATGCAAATACAGAATATGGAAATCCGTATCTGCCATTTGATTTCAGTCAGCGCTACGGTGTTTATCAGGCAGTATTCCATCCTGAGGACTTAATGTATGCCAAGGGTACCATACGCCATATTGTATATAAGAACAGCTTTAGCTCGAGCAAGTTGGAAAAGCCTATACGGATATGGTTAGGTGAAACAGACAAGCAGGATTTATCGGAAGGCTGGATAAGCACAGAAAATATGAAAGAAGTATATAACGGGAATATAGCATTTGTCAACGGTATAAATGATGTTCCTGTAGAGTTGGCTGAACCATATGAATATACGGGAAAGAATCTTGTAGTTGTAATGACGATGGACTATAGTCAAGGCAATGGAGGGTATTTTGACAGATTCTTTATCGAACAAACACCGGATAAGCCTAAACGCACACGCAGCTATATGTCGTATGAACCGATAGACAATTCCATGCTTACAGAGAGCACGGGCGGACTTTATGACGCTATGCTTATGACCAGATTTGTGATGAACACGAAAGACGCGGCCGGACTCCATGGAACTGTAACTGATAAAGATACCGACAAGCCTATAGGCGGAGCAATTATTTCGATACCGGAACTTAAACTGTCGACCGTAACTGACAACAATGGAGAATACAGTTTCTATGTGGTGCCAAGCGGACTGCAGCATGTAACGATAACAGCAACAGGGTATCTAGACTTTGAAAAAGACATAACAATTCAGAATGAAGGTGAGCAGACCGAGAATTTCAGTATAGAAGCCAAACCTACAATAACTGTAAAAGGATGCATAAAAGCAGAAGACACAGGCAAACCGCTGAAGAATGTAAGAATTAATGCTTACGGTTATTCTGATGTAAGCACAACGAGTGCAGACGACGGTACATTCGAATTGGGCGGAATATATGCCAACGAGAGTTATTCGCTCAGCATAGAAACACCTCTTTATGACGTATACAGACAGGAATTGCCTAGCGATAAAGACTTGAATATGGAAGAAATTATACTTACACGCAGCCTTATCAGCGTCTATGGAGTGTCTGGCGAAATCAGTTCTGACGGTTCTTATTCAACAATAAGCTGGAAAGACCCACTTTCGAGAAAAGGACGCATAATGTGGACAAAATGGGGCAACTCGGAATATAACGAGAGCACCGGAGGTGACTACAGTGCAACAGACTATAATGTAGCTCACGCATTTACGGCAGACGACATAAAAGACTCAATGATGATAGGACAAAGTTTTCTGAAAATGAAAGTATTTATTAAAGCCGAACAAGGTACCTATACAGCTAAAATATGGAAAGGAACGCGTGACAATAACGTGGAAATAGCTTCAAAAGAAATACCTGCTTCTGAAATCACGGCAGAAGGAGCATGGGTAACAGTCGAGTTTGATTCGCCTGGCGTAGAGATTAAGGAAGGAGAAAACTATCTGATAGGAGTAAACTGCAAGAATGGTCCTACTGACCCAATAGGCACCGCCGGCTATGGAAGCAGCATTGACGGAAAGAATAATCTGAAATGGAGCAATAATCAGTATTTATATGACGGATATTATGCATGGAATATTTCTGCATACTGCGGCATACCAGGAACAGAATTGCCAGTAACAACAGAAACAGAAGCGCCGAAATGCTCATATAACATATACCGAATAGATACGTCGCAACCAGAACAAGAGACAAAACTTAACAAGGATCCGCTAACGGAACTGACATTTACTGATAACGACTGGGACGAACTTACAGCAGGGAAATATATGTATTGCGTGAAAGCAGTTTATAACACAGACAAGGAGTCTGCCAGTGCATATACTGACACTATTGTAAGGGCCATCAACATTGATTCCGGCATAGCTGAATTCATATCGCCTATAAAGACTATAGATCCACAAGGTAAAGTTGAAGTAAAGGTAAGGGTCAAAAACTATGGCGAAAAACCGCTGACAAATGTATCTGCATATTTCACCGTAAACGACAATGAACCTATTGGGGAAACATTCACGGTAAACTTAAACAAAGGCGAAACCACAGACCTGACTCTTGGTTCTTATGAACTGAAAGAAAAGGCTCTATACATATTCAAGGCATATACTGAAATTGAAGGAGACGAGGCAGTAAACAACGATGCCAAGACATTCTCTTTGCCAAACTTTGATGATGTAGGCCTGCGTGCGTACAGATGGGACGCTTACGGGAATGCCGGTATGATGAAAATACACTCTAACATACCGGAACAGGCTTCGTTCATAAAAGAAGTAATACCGGATGAAGCATTAATAAATGCCGGAGAATATTATGACGGACGTGTATATGCATACACGGCAACATGGTATTCTGAGCCAAGACAATTTGTTGTTCTTGACACAATAACTTGGGCTCCTGTAGCATCAGCTACAACAGAAGACTATATACAGGATATGGCATTTGACTACTCGTCGAAGACGATGTTTGGATTGCGTGCCACAAACACTACCAGTGAACTTGTAAAAATAAGCCTGACTAACGGTGAGACAGAACTGATAGGCAATACCGGAATAAACTTGCATGCAATGGCTTGCAGCAAGGACGGAATATTGTATGCCATATCTTCAGATGGTGACCTATGTACTATAGATAAGGCTACGGGTATACCGACTACAATAGGAAATACAGGAATAACAGACGTGGCATATCTTCAATCAATGGCATTTGACCATAATACAGGGCGATTATTCTGGGTGCATACCGGTGCAAAAAGTCAAGGCGAGCTATATGAAGTGAATCCAGAGACGGCAAAACTGACACCGTTAGGAACGGCAATTTATAATGATAACGCATCGGAACTAGTTTGCCTATACACTGTTTATGACCATACTGCAAGCGGAATAAACGCTATGAATGGTAATGACGGTAAATTCATAGTTTATCCAGACGGAAAGAACCTGACCATAAGTTTACCGCTTGAAAATGCCGAGACTGCAGAAGTTAAAATAGTAAACACTGCCGGTATTATGGTTGCATCAACAATAGTGAATGATCAAATTGCATCATATAAAGTCAACCTTATGCCTGGTGTCTATGTAGCTATAGCCAAAACATCAGCAGGAAGAATATATAAGGCAAAGCCATTTGTAATAAGATAAAGATTTAAATTATTAATAAGTAAGCATTAAGAGCCAGAACTGTACAACAGAATATGGCAGTTCTGGCTCATTTGTTAATAAGCAACAATCTGTAATTCTCTTGGATTTAAATAAATATAATTAATAATAGAAGAAAAACTAATTTAAATTATATATGACATATTTATACGACAAAAATTGGATATGCAAATTATGAGATGAAGTATAAAACATATTAGAATCGTTTAATTTACTTTGTATTTTCTGGTATAGATGAAAAATCATGCAATTAATATACAAAATTTTGCATTCATAGCAAAAATATACTATATTTGTATTTAATAAATCACATTGAGAACCTAAACTTAAATTCACTAACCACAAACAACTAAAAACATGAAAAAAAGAAACACAACGCTTGCATGCACACTCATGCTACTTATGTCTATGTTCTTAATTCCTGCCGATGTAGGTGCACAAATTAAGTGGCAAGAAGATTTTAATTATCCAACCGGTAACCTCTATGGCCATGGCGGATGGGGAAAGTATGGTTCTAATCCTAACGATCCTATACAGGTAGTAGAACAAACCCTAGACTATGAAGGATATCCTGGAGGGGTTAAAGGCAAATCAGTAAAACTAGGGGCTGCTTCGTCAGGAGAAGACTTACTTGTTAGATTTGATCCTAGTGAAGAAGGTATAAAGAACGGTACAATGTATTATTCTGCTCTAATTAATGTTTCTGAGGCACCAAGTGGTCCCGTACATGTAATGGCATTGCTGGCACGCACATTCAGCAGCGTTGTTAAAGACGGAACAAGTCCTACAGAATTAGGCCGACTATATGTTAATGCCGGTGACGACGAAGGACACTATAAGCTGGGAGTTGAACGCGGAAGTACAAAAGCCGTTTATGCAAACAGAAGTTTCAATATCGGTGAAACTTATCTCGTTGTTGTTAAATATGAGATTGGTGCAGCCGGTGAGCGTTATGACGGTGTTACGCTGTATGTTAATCCAGCAAGCTATACTGAAGAGCCAAAAGTTGCTGATGCTGTGTTTGACCCGTCATCAGCAGGTAGCGGTATATCAACATGGGGTCTGCAAGGACTTGAACTGCGTCAAGGAACAAATTATAGCGCAACAGCACCTACTTTACTTGTGGGATCGTTGCGTGTAGCTGACAGCTATGCAGAACTCTTTACAGAAAGTGCCGGACCAGGAGAAGACACTCCGGTAATAACTTTGAGCGAAAGAGGTTTGGATTTTGGTACGTTGTATAGTGGTAACATAAAGACCAAGACCGTAAACGTGAAAGGCGTAAACCTGACGGACGACATAACAATAACTGTAGACAACGATGAATTAAAGCCGTCAGTTACAACTATATCTGCAGCAGATGCAATGGCAATAGAAGGTGTGGATGTAGAATTTACGCTGACACCGACAAGCGAGAACGGCAAGGCAACAATAACATTTGTCAGTGAAGGAGCTACAGACGCAACACTCGGAGCGACATGGAGCACTATCGCTGTGAAAGACATTACCACCCTAAAAGAGTTTGCAGCAGAAGACGGTGAAGCATATCTCACCTACCGATATAAAGGCAAGGCTGTTGTAACGTTTGTAGACAAGAGTCAGGCAAGTCCCGTTTATTACCTTCAGGACGAGACAGGCGGACTGCAGGTGAAGAACGACTACGACATGATGACCGAGACGTATAAGGAAGGCGACATGGTTACAGGATTTATAGGAATGATAACCAGTTCGTTCGGTGTAAACTCGTTTATTCCGTTGACAGCATCACTCGGTACACTTGTTTCAGAGAACAACACTGTTGAGCCTGTAACGGTAACGTTGGCAGACCTTAAGGCTGCACCGACTGATTATACAAACAGATTAGTGAGAGTTGCAGATGCACAATTTAAAGACATTTCTGAAGGTGCCACATTTACCGAAAGCATGTCTCAACCCACAATAACAGACGCAACAGGAGAAGGTAAACTAAGACTGTTTAAAGGTACAACCCTAATAGGAAAAGCAATACCGACAGAAACAGTACATATAACAGGACTGTCGACATCAGCAAGTGCTGTAATTGTTGCGCCGCGCAAGGCTGAAGACATAAAGTCGGCAGTAGCGTCAGAACCTTCGTTGACTGTTACCCCTTCAAAATTTGAAATGGCAGCAGGACTGGTTGGTAAGTCGTCAGAATTTGGAACAGTGCATATAAATGCAGTAAACATGCCGGCAGCAACCAATTTTGAGATTATCGGCAAAAACCGCGATATGTTTGAACTTTCGGCAACATCAATACCCGCAGGAACAAACGAGACCGACATCGTGATAACATATAAGCCCACAGCAATAGGAAAACATGAAGGACGCCTGTTTATAGACTGTCCAGAAATGCCGTTACTGTCACAAAGCATTACTCTGTCAGCCTATGCTATAGACGAGCAGAATCCGCCGACAGTAATAGTAAGTCCTGAAACATTGCCTAAGTTTGAAGCCAAGGTCGGCGAAAGACAGGAGCAGACAATAAGCATAACGACAGCCAATCTGCCAGACTATGCATACATGAAACTGAAAGAATCAGGCTCATTCCTGTTAAACACGACAATGCTAATGAAAGACGCTACAGCAAATGTGAAAGTTACGTTTGCTCCGAAAGAAGCCGGAGAATATGAAAACGAGATTGAGATATACGGACTCGGACTGGACACATTGAGAGTGAAGATAAACGGTAAGGCAGGTGAAAGTACTGAGCCGGAGCCTGAAAAGGAAGGCGACGAGTTGCCGCTCGACGCTTCATCACCGATGAAACTCGTAAATGAACATTTTGACAATGTAACAAAGAACAAGCCTCTTAGCATAGAAGGATGGAAAAACCTTGCAATGGTTGGTAAACGTGCATGGTGGGGATATGAACTGCCTGATGAAGATGAGTCTGCGGGTGAAAAGGTTGCAAAAGTTACTCCTTACGACAGCAATGTTGCCGAAGGCAAAGAGACTACTTGCGAGATGATGCTCGTAACTCCACCACTCGACTTTAAGAATTCAGAATCGAAGATGTTTACGTTCAGAGTGAGAGGCGACTATCTGGCGGACAACCAGACAGACCTGCTGGAGTTATGCTATATTGACCTGGCTGAAGGTGATATGTTTGTGGCACCAGTTGAGGGATTCGCTATGCCGAATACTGAAGACCAAAGCGGAGAATGGCAGGAATATCATATAGACCTGACCGGACAAAACATCGCTGACGTGTTCTTTATGGGATTCAGATTCAAGAGCACACGCGGACGTACAAACTCTGCAACATATTATATTGACGATGTAAGTTACGGCCGTACAGACCTAGCTGTTATCAGGCCTTCGCTCACACAGCTTGCATTCACTGCAACGGCTGGAAAAGATGCAGTATCAGATGAAATAACTGTAACGGGTAACAACCTTGCAGAGCCAATCAAGCTGTCTTTGGGAGGACCGAATAAGAGTAGATTTAAGTTGTCAACAACTCAATTACCTGTAACAGGCGGATCATTTATGGTGTCGTTCAATTCTGACGAAATAGGTGTTCATGAAGCTTATGTTAAGTTATCTTCACGAGGTGCAGCCGATATATACGTGCCAATATCTGTAAATAATACTGTAGCAGGTTGCATAGATGGTATCAGTGTGGAACAATGCGACATCGAGGTATACGATATTAACGGAAGAAAGATAGCAAAACATAAAATGACGACAGCAGAGAAAGTGAAAGAAAATCTGCCAACTGGTATCTACGTAATAAAACAGATATCAGAAAATAGCATAAATGTAAGTAAGATTAGAATTAAATAGATTAATATTTAGTCTGTTTTAAATAAGGTCCATAAATACGAAAACCTGTTCCCTGAAAATATTGACAAATATAGGGAGCAGGTTTATTTTTATTACCATATATGATGAAACTGTATGCTATGAAAAACATAATATGATAAGCGTCATCAATACCCTATCTCATTTAAATGATAAGATATGGCAACATAATAAATAATTTATGAATAAATATTGTGTTGAAACTATTTTACGACAAAAGCCACACTCATAAATAATAAACACCCTAACTATTTTTAAGTTAAAAATAAACAGACAGAACAAAACAATAGTTTATTATAAACTATTAATAAGTAAAATAGTAGCAAAAATGATGACCGAATATCATTGTATTATACTTTTTATATGTACTTTTGCATAAAATCTTCAACAAAAAAGTATTTAGTGATAAAAGACGATGGAGGTATAAAGATGAAAGAGTTTGACACATACATTTTTGATTTGGACGGAACTTTGTTGTATACACTTGATGACCTTACCGCAAGTACCAATTATGCAATGCGTGCATTTAGTTTGCCAGAACATACAACAGAAGAAGTAAGGATGATGGTTGGCAATGGCATAAAAAAACTTATTGAACGTGCTATACCAGGAGGAAAAGACAACAAACATTATGAAGATATTTATAATACATTTATTGAATATTATCTGAAACACAACGCCGATACAACAAGGCCATACGACGGCATAATAGACATGTTGGCAATATTAAAACAGCATGGCAAAAAAATTGCCGTAGTGAGCAACAAGTACTGTAAAGCAACAGAAGAACTATGCCGGTACTTTTTCGGTGATTATATAAAAGTTGCAATAGGCGAAAGCGATAAAATAAGAAAGAAACCTGCACCAGACACAGTTAATGAAGCCTTGAAACTTCTTGAGGCGGAACGCGATAATGCTGTATATATAGGCGACAGTGAGGTTGATATCCAAACTGCACGTAATAGCTGCATGCCATGCATAAGTGTATTATGGGGATTCAGGGATAAAGATTTTCTGATAAGAAATGGAGCGCAAACGTTAGTAGAAGCTCCAAGTGAAATCACCTCATGTATAAAATAAATTGAACGGCGTATACTGCATGACCAATAATCAATATTATACGTTATAAAAGTCTATTAATACAGTCCTTGTAACAGGTTTGTAATTCATAACATAAATTGAAATAAAATTTATTAAAGACCTAAAGATTTAATCCCATAGGCACTATAAAATATTTTGTGTAAATGTAAAATACAGGATTCAAAATAGAGTTCTGTATTTTTTATTTTATATATTTACACCCAAAGAATAAGATTATGCGAGAAAAGAATCAAGTAGTGCCCGATGAGATGTTAAGCAAGGAATTCCTTAGCCGGTTCAAGACAGAATCCGATGTAAGCAAGTTCCTGAAGCAGTTGCATGCCCAGGTATTGGAAAAGATGCTTGAAGGTGAAATGGATGCCCATTTGGGGTATGAGAAGAATTCCGTGGCCGGTAATAACAGTGGCAATTCACGCAACAGCAGCTATCCGAAGCGGATCCAGACTGAACATGGGAAAGCAGTCATCTCCATTCCGCGTGACCGTAATGGCCAATTTGAGCCGATAGCTGTGCCCAAACATGAAAGCCGTGGACTTTCTATAGAAAAGCTTGTTATATCCCTATATGCCAAAGGAATGAGTGTTTCTGACATAGAGGAAGAGATGCGTGAGATTTATGAAATAGAGCTCTCCACATCAGCCATTTCCATCATTATAAACAAAGTAAACCAGGCCGCCAAGGACTGGCAAAACCGTCCACTTGATTCTGTTTGTCTTATAGTGTGGATGGACTGTATCGTCTTCAAGGTACGAGATAACGGCAAGATTATAAACAAGACCGTTTATCTTTGTGTCGGTGAAACAAACGGCCTGAAGGAAGTTCTTGGCATGTGGGTCGGCAAATCGGCGTCCTGACCGATTTAAAAGCCCGTGGAGTACAGGATATACTGATTACCTGTACCAACAATCTGAATGGATTTACGGATACCATCCGTACCATATTTCCTCAGTCATCCCCCAAAGAAATCAGTGTGGTACATCTGAACAAAAGCTCTTGTATCAGACTGTTTTCTTCCAATTCCCGCTGGAAATAAGCAAATAATCTATACTACAATTTTTTGTAAACGGAATCTAGATGCAAGAAGAAACTTACAGTTAAATCTAGTTTACATTTACACAAAATTTTGGACAGTGTCAAAAAAATACGAGACTCAAACTTGAATCCCGTATTTCTATTTATACAAAATTATTTATACTAGTAAACAAAATTAGATATATTGTTATTGGAACTTTATTCTATGAATGTTATTGTTGTAAAGCCACGAAGTATAATAGAGTTTCTTTTACTCTTAATATCTGTACTAATACACGGAATCTGTGAATCAGGCTCGTCACGAGATGGCCAATATGCTTTTATACTTCCATCATTATCAAGAAAATAATATGAATACAATGTACCTGTACCTGTAAAAAACAACGTCTTACCTAATTTTTCAAGATTGGCATTAATTGCTTCCAAGTTATTTTTTACATACTTGAGATCTTCCAAAGTTGGTATTCTAAATGATTCAAGGCCGTCAGAAGCTGCTGCCATATCTTTTAGTTTCACATTTATAGCTTCATTTATTGAAGATTGATCGTTATCAGTAAATATAAGTCCTTGTTCAAATGTTGTAGACATCAATGTTACTTTTGTACCATTTCCTACATTTTCTGATTTTAACACATAACAATTCTTATACAATGTACCAACTTCAGGAGCATTTCCTGTTGTCGTTTCCCCTGTGTCTTCTTCATCCTTTCCTTCTTCAGTTTCCGAGCCGGTATTTTCATCTATGGAGCTCCCTGTTTCATCAAAATTGAAGTTTATGTTTTTAACCCCTTGCCACGTTGCTCCGGTTATAGTCCCATTAAGTGTTATTCCGTTTTCATTGTAAGTTCCTGTTATATTAATTTTGTAGTTAGCCTTCAACTCATCTGTACTCGTATATGAATAGCTCTTAGTGTTCTTCTCGGTCTTTAATGAAACCTTAATTGTTGCCTGTCCGCTAGCTTCAAGAAGATACGCATTATAATTGTTTTCCCATGTGTTTCCGTCACTTCCTTTTATAAGATCTATTGTCTGAGAGCCATCAGTACCTTCATAGTTACCATTTAGCAGAATATTTTCATAAAGCGGACTAATTGTAACATTTACAGCAATTACATTTGAAGGCACATTCTTTATACTAACATTCTCAATCAGCATAACTTTCCTTTCAAGCGACAACGTTAGTGTATTTTCTTCTCCATATGCCAAAGTGACATTGTTTTTTGCAGCCATAAGATCTGAGTGCGTTTTTCCATCATTCAACTTAATCAAATATTCTTTAGCTGCGTTTTCCTTTGTTGGCAAATTGTATGTTTCAGCATCAGCTCCTGCTATGGCATATACATCATAGCTTCCTTCAGGAAGCCTTAATGATATAGGAGTTTCTTCTGATTCAATCTTGGCTGTTTCAATACAAACATCCCCACTAAATACATAAATGTTCACAGGATAGCTTATTTTGCTTTCATCAGTCTCACTCACAGCCATAACTCTAGTTCTGATAATCAATGTGCTATTGGCCTCTTTTACACCAAAATCAGCGTCTTCATTGTATTTTTCACAAGAAAAAAGCAACATTGCTGCAACCATCAGCAGCATTAGTTTAAATGTTTTGTTTTTCATAGTTCTACTATTTTTTATTATAAAATTGAAAAAAGATTGCAGATTATACTACAATATAGTTTTTATGTATCGTATTATATCGCTGCAGGAATCCTAATATGTTTAATTTTAAATGTTATTTTTTCAAAGATATAAATTATTTCTTAATATTGAATGTTTTATGAATTTTATTAATAATTATTTAAAACTAATTATACTTAATAAGTATTTATTTAACTAATACGGCTAATTTTACCATATAATCATTATGGTCACGCACTAATATAATGAATCACTTATTGTAAGATTTCAATACATTTTCTAGAGTATATTCAATTCTGTAAAGTTCTATTTAATGATATTTCACCAGACCAACAATCACTGAACTATAATAAGGATTATCATCTGGATAATTTCAATTATTTTGCCTCTCCCATATCCCCATCTTATTTAAAATAACGGATTCCATTACTTTTCATTCCCATCCATCCCATAAATCCTATTAGTCCCATAAGTCTCATTAATCTCATCCTCAGTGGGAACCAAACAAAAAAAGAGTCCCTGACATCACGACTGACGTCAGGGACTCAACTCTGAAAAAAAGGCGGCCTCCTACTCTCCCGCATTGCATTGCAGTACCATCGGCGCAGG